>SCPN01001501.1_pt1 | contig 252513 bp, 220 predicted proteins | sample 6106831 | NCBI WGS metagenome assembly SCPN01 (sample SAMN10720447, study PRJNA508395) | human gut metagenome | isolation source: Participant 1, 0 month
AAAGCCCCGAAAGCGGATGACAGCAAGCCCCAAAATGCCCCGGTAGAAACAAAATCCAGAGACTCGAAATTTCCTTTGGTAACAACCAAAGAAACTCCGGTTATAGCCAGAAAGAGACAAAAGAATTCTTTGGGACAGGTTTTCGATGTTTGCAGATCGCCAAATATCCGATGATAAAAAGCGGACCGACACCAACCATAATAGCTGCGGTTCCGGCATTACTCTGCTCAATCGCAAGGAAGAACGTGTATTGAATTAAAAGAACGCCGACACCGTAGATCAAAACGTCACGGATATTTCGCTTTTCTTTGAACGGTTTCAGAATACTTTGAAATCCTCCGAAAGCAGCTTGAAGCGCCAATAACAGCACCCCGGCTCCGATTAAGCGAAGCGTTGTAAGGTGACGGGCTTCAAACCGCAGTTAGTAAAAGATATTGGGCAGCCACGGCCATATTCCCAGCAAAGCCCGCAAATCGCCAGGAAGACACCTTTGAGAATTTTCAGCATTCTTGTAGTCCTAGAAACCAAAAGTTTAGCAATCCGGCGCTTTATTTAGGTGAGTCCGAGAAGTTGCCTGTTTTGCCAAACCGAACAAATTGAAATGCAAGACGACAAAAATGTAGTTTTGACCACAGTTTTTGCGAATTGCCATTCTGCTGTCTTGTCTTGTGGTCTTTTCCACTTATTCATTCTCCTTTTTTCTTTTTCTATGTGAAAAAGACCACATTTTTTCCCGATTTTTCCACCTCTGAGGACTTTCCCGCCTAAATAACGATAGCGATTTCATTCTGCTGCCTATCTCGCCCTTTCAAAGAAGCAATAACTAATTTTTTGTGGTCTTTTACACATATTCCAAAGTTTCTCCTCCGTAGATTGTGGTCTTTTTCTCATTGTTTAGAGCTGGAGAAGAAAGCTTTAGAGCACAGTCACGCTGAAAATCCTTATCCGTTCAGCGACTGCCGGAGCATTGAGCTCAACCAACTAAATTCCTGCACATTTTCATTCTCTATTATGTGAAAAAGACCACAATTTTTTAGTCCTATGCGCTTCGGCCAAAAACCACTTCTGAGAGATCTCTTTCAAGGCGTTAACTGCATTCTGATCCTATTGCGATAAATCGTTTAGACGGTTTTCTCTGGCCTTATTTATACTGTCTCTTCGAGTTCCTTACTCAATGAGATAAGCAATGACTGACGCCAAATATGTGAAAAAGGCACCAAGACAATCCAATCTCGAGCTCTCTCGAATTTTGGCAATGTACCTCATTGTGATGCATCACTTTTCCGTGCACGGCGGTGTACCGATTTGGAGCGGCTCCGCGCCCTCTCTTTAATTTTACTTGGATCAGCTGCTTTCCACCGGAGGCAAAATCGGCGTTAATTTATTCGTCTTAATTACCGGATATTTCCTCGCTAAAAAGTTCAGTAAATTTTCCAGCCTCATCTACCTTTGGATAAAGACATTCTCCTACGTAATTGTCTTTTTCCTGCTCTTTTGCGCTCTTGGCTTACATCCCTTCAACTGGAGTTCTTTGATCAGTTGTTTTTTTCCCATCCGGAATGATTTCTATTGGTTTGTTTCGCCTATTTCCTTCTTATCCTGCTTTCTCCGTTTATTACCATAGGAATAAAGGCGCTGGGACAACGGAAGCTATTCACATTCTTATTGATTTTCGGATTTTTCTGGTCCGTCATTCCAACTCTAACGACTAAACCTGAATATTACGGTTCAACGCTTTTTTGGTTTGTGTATCTCTTTTCTTGGGGCGCGTTTCTCAGAGATTATCTAGAAAGGAAAATCTTCTCCCAATCCCTGTGTTTGTCGGTTTGCGGAGCGAGCTGGGGCATTATTGCCATCATCATCGCTCTTGCCGATTGGAACAATCGCGTCGGGACTTTCATCGGTTACATTGATTGGTTCACCTTCGCAAACTTGTATAGCGTCTCTTTAATTTGTGCCCTCTCGCTTTTGTGTTCTTCAAACAGATGCAGATCGGCTACAAGCCTTGGATCAACAAATTTGCTGCAGCGATGTTCGGTGTCTACCTCATTCATGAGAATCCGATTGTTTACCCATGGCTCTGGAGCAAAGTATTCCACGTGCCGGAATATTTGGGTTCCTCTTGGTTCATCCTCTATGCACTTGCAGTAATCACAATCGTATTTTTTATTTGCGCGATTTTGGATCTTATTTGGGAAAAGGTCCTTCAATCCGGATATCAAAAATACTTTTTTCCCCGCCTCCAGCCGTTAGATAAAAGAGTTACCGACTTCCTTAATGCTCCGGCGAGCCAAAAATAATTGTGGTCTTTTCCTCATTTTTAACTTTTTTACTTCCGACTTTTTGAGCTTTATACCTAACTATCTAAAATGGGAGAAACTTTTATAGGTTGTTTATGTCTGCTCCCATCATTGATTCTTTACCGCCCGCCTCATTCTCCAGAAGCCGAGCATGCCCTTTTAGGTGCGCTTTTAGCAAATCCTGAATCTTTCCATCTAATCGAGCCTCCTTTAGAGCCCGGTGACTTTTACAACTATGCCAATCGACTGATTTATCAGGCGATATTCTCTTTAGCGTCTCAAGGCAAGCCGGCTGATGTTCTCACGGTTTCAGATTTATTGAGAGAGATCGGGAATGAGAAAGAGACAGGCGGATTGGAGTACCTCAATCGTTTGACGGAAAGCTACGCCAGCGCAGCTAACCTCAGCGAATATGCAAGAATTGTCAAAGATAAGGCACTCAAACGCAACCTCATTTCCAAACTGGCTCAATTAGAAGCTGAGGTCAATTCAGACAGAGGGGCTTCTTCCGAAGACTTGCTCGACCGCGTGCAAAGCGAGTTCTTAAAAATGGGACTTGGCAAAAATAAAGATGCTTCTTCTTTTGAGTCTTCCGGCTCTATTTTGGACGGCGTCATTGACGAAATGCGTTCAATTGCAGACTCTCCGACAGAAATCCGCGGCTGCGAAAGCGGAATCGAGCAGCTTGACGACGTGACAAGAGGCTTTAGACCCGGACAATTGGTTGTCATTGCTGCGCGTCCCGGCATCGGCAAAACAGCCTTCGCGCTTCAGGTCGCACGCCGCACTGCCGTTCGTCAGAAAAAACCGGTTGCGATCTTCGCGCTGGAAATGACAAAGAACGAAGTTCTCAAAAGAATGCTGAGCTCTGAGAGCGAAGTTGAAATGGAAAGTATCGACGGCGCCCAAATGACGGATACTCAATGGAGCAGAATTTATCAAGCTCAAGAAGTGCTGTCTAAAGCACCGATATTCGTTGACAGCTCAAGCGAGCTGACGCTTATGCGCATTAAGACGAAGCTTCGCCAGCTCGCTGCGCAGGTTGGAACTATCGGATTGGTTGTAGTTGACTATCTCCAGCTGCTAGAACAAGAAGACGAGAACGCTTCTGCGGATCTTCGCTCCATACAGATCGGTGTTCTTTCTCGGGGCCTAAAGCTGCTGGCCAAAGAACTCAATGCTCCGGTCCTTCTTTTATCCCAGCTTAACCGTCAGGTCGAAAACCGGCCTAACCATACGCCACTTCTTTCCGACTTAAGAGAATCCGGTTCCATTGAACAGGATGCCGACATGGTGCTCCTGCTTTATTCCAAGGCCAAATTCGGGCAGGAGCAAGGAGACTCCAGAACAATTTACATGGATTTGGCAAAGCATAGGAACGGACGCCTAGAAGTTTTTTCTACGATTTTCAAAGGCGAGATCCAATGCTTTGAAGAATTAAACGCTTGGAATCAATGAGAAGAAAAAAGAGCCTAGACCGACGTGTTCAATGAACATCTAAATCTTGGAGGGCTTCGATCTAGGCCCGTAAACTGATAATTGTTAGAAAAAATAACACAAATATGGGATAAATAGCAAATTAAGAGACGGATTTTTTTATTTTTGAATTTAATAAAAAGCCCTGATAGCCTTGGGTTTTTCAAAAATTAGCCGGAACTATTTTTATTCTGACACTCATAACCGCTATGCAATGTAATTTCTGCGGCCTAAGCTAACTTTCAGGCGGTGAAATTGTGGTCTTTTTCTCATATTTTTAAGCTGGCCTTCTCTGCTTCGTCTTTCGACGACTTAATTCCCTCTCTTTCCTACTTTTTGATTTTCTTCACGTTGTATCGCTCCTAAATTTCTATTTTGCGAAACTTTTGTGGGATGCTGTCGGTGTGATCTGACTGGTTCTCTCTTTCAAAACCTTCTATGACAGAGGCTTGCTGATTTGTTCCATCCAAACTGAGCTGGTTGCGTCGCTTTAAAATTTTTTGAAGCCTTTTTCATTGGGTGTGTCTTTTAGTCGTAGGCCTTTTTTATATTTTTATATTAATCTTTTTATTTTTTAAGGCCCTCTATTTTCACTTTTAAATCAAAAAGTTATAGACGTAAAAATGTATAAAAGACCACAAAATATGAGAATTTGACCACAAATAGGCTGTTTTTTTCTGTGAAAAAGGCGACTTAATATGTGATTTTTACCACATATGCAGAAGGATTTATGTGAAAAAGACCACAATATTATGTAAAAGACCACAGTGTTCCGATTCTTTTTCCTTTTGGAAGAGGAAGTGTGAGAGAATCAACTATCGAAATGTCAGAATGAGCCGGATCGGAGGGTATTAATGGTCAGCGAAAATCAACAACAGGAGTTTGAACTCCTCACAGACGATGATGATTGGTCTGACAGCCCTAAAGCCGGGAAAAAGAATTCTTTATGGAATACCAATGCGGTCGTTGTTAAATCAAACGACCTGCTGACGGCGAAAACCAACCTCACCTTAAATGAGCTTCGAATCATCTTAGTTGCGATCAGTAAGATCGATTCGATGAATCCGGAGGTCAGAGGGGATGCAAGTTATTGGGTTTCAGCCAAAGAGTTAAGAGAGATCGGCAGCGAACGTTCTAAGGCCTATAAATACCTCCAGAACGCAGTCAATACGCTTTACAACAGAAGCGTTATCCGCACCTTCGGATCCAACGGTAAAGAACGAGATGAGTTCCGTTGGATTTCTAAGGTCTCTTATCGAAGCGGCATGATCGGTCTGACGTTCTCCCAGGAGGTCCTCCCCTTTTTGACGCGTATCCGAAGCAACTTCATTCGCTATCCGATTAAACAGATTTCCGAATTGAAGAGTGTTTCGACATTACGATTCTTCGAGCTGTGTGTGCGCTGGCGCGGCCAGGTCAAGAAGATGACGATTACCGAGCTTAAAGACATTCTTAACATTCCTCAAAAAAAATTAAACGGCGACGTCGCTCGAATTGTCAGAGTGCGCTGCCAAAATTAATGAGGCGACCAAAATTGACTTCCATGTGGAGTGCGAGTTCGTCCGAACCGGTAGAAAATTTACTCATATTATCTTTTCCGTTAAGAACCGTCCCAATATTCTTGTAGAAAGAACTCAGTCGGTTCCGCCGGAGGATGTGCCGGATGTTAGAGATCTTGTGGGCTATACCGATGAGGATTGGCAGAACCTGACTTTGTCGGACAGTCAGAGAAATTACTTTGCTTCTCTCCTTAGCCGTCACAACGACGGCGGCGTAGGCAACCGCTTTGCCGGCGAGTTCATCAATGCTGCCGGACGTGAAGGGTACTCTCAAGAGTCTTGGAAACGCTGGATCGAAAACCGTTTGGCCGATCCCAAGTTTGTGTATGAAGCGAGAGTCTATTTACATGACCTCGGGTTCAAACCTTTATCAGCGGTTAAGAAAAATGTGAAAAAGACCACAAATTAAAACCTCTACGAAACAGCTGCTCGGCTGTTTTGGTTTTTAGGAGTCACGGTTTTCTGAAAGATATTGTGGTCTTTTTCACATTGTTTAAACTGTTGCGTCTCTAAACGGCCGCATTCTTTCTTGTTTCTGCTCTCTTCCTCGTATCCTTGAAGAAAAAACAAGGACTAAAAATGGTTTATTTGGATACGATGCCTCTGAGATTCAGGCATTTTCGGGTTTTGATTACAACAGCGATGGGGCAGTTCCTAGGAGCCGCTGTTGCAACGCTTTCCGGCGTCTTAATTCCTCTTCTCGCCATCGTTCAGCATCATGAGGCTGGATTCGGTAACACAGGGCCTGATTGCCAGTATGGAACTGATCGGCATCATGGTTGGGTCCTTTGTTATTGGAAAACTCGCCGATAAGGACGGATACCTTCCGTTTCTTAGACTAAGTTCCATCCTTGTTTTTATCGGTGCGCTTGTGGTCTACGTGACAGGAAGCATTGATCTGCTGATTCACTCGCTGTTTGTCATGGGATTCGGCATCGGAGGCGATTTTGCATTGGATTCCGACTATGTTGATGAAGTCATGCCGAAACGCTGGCAGGAAACGATGGTCGGTATCACCAAATCATTTTCTGCTCTCGGAAACTTGTCAGCTGGTGGAGGTTTCCTCGTCCTCTGTTCGATCGAGTGGACTGCAGAAATTTGGAGACAGATCTTCTTATTTGTGGTCTTTCTCTCATTTTAATAATCATCAGCCGATTATTCTTCTTTAAAAGTCCAGCTTTCTTATTGCAAAGGGAAGTTTGACGAAGCCAGACAGGTTGTTAAGGCAATGCTTGGACCTGATGTAGAGATTCCACCGTCCTATTTGGAAAAAACTTCTTCTTCTAACGGCGCTAAAGTAGATCTGTTTAAAGGAGAAACCCTTCAGAAAGTGATTTTTTCCGGTGTGCCTTGGGGATGTTCAGGGCTCGGGTATATGGAATCGGCATCTTTCTCCCGATACTGATTATGAGTCTCGGCATTTCCGGTTTTGATACTTCTAAACCGGGTCCTTTAGGATCCGTAATGAACTCGGTGAATCTCACGTTTATTATCAGCTGGTTCATTCTCATCGGATTTATAGCCGGTCTTTTTATTCTTCATAAAGTTTCGACCGTCAAACAACAGTTTTACGGATTCCTGCTCGCCGCCGCGGCTGTTCTACTTCTGCTGCTCTGCTATTTATTCAAATGGCCTGCCGCTATTTCAATTGCAGCGTTTGTTCTGTTTGAACTGGCTCTTAACGCCGGCCCAAATCTTACGACGTTCATCATTCCGTCATTAGTCTTTCCGTTAGATATTAAAGCAGAGGGGGCGGGCTACGCTGCGTTCTTCGGGAAATTTGGCGCTGTGATCGCTGTCTTTAGTTTTCCTATCCTCATGAAGCTGGGAGGCGTTTCTCTAGCGCTAGTTGTATCAGTGGCTGTACTTGGACTTGGCGCTTTTCTGACCTACTTCTACGCGAAAAAATTAGGACTGGAAAAATGAGAAAAGACCACAAATCATCAAATGATTTTGTGGTCTTTTTCACATATCAAGAACGTTTGATCTATGCCAACTCGTCAATCATCCTGATCCTAATTTTGTCCACAGGCACTGCTACGACGGTTTTGTTGTCTTCACATAAGACGCAGACTTCGTCGTGACGATCAGAAAGTAATCGCGGAAGAAGATTGCCGGAAACTTTCTCACCTGCCTCATCTAAAAATTCAACTTGAATACCCAAGGCTTTACCGGCGGGCACGGCGATAACCTCTAGGAAAGTCTTTCTTTTTAAGACGATCCTCAAACGCAACGACTTTTTTGGGTTTCTGCGGAACGATTTTCTGGAGTCTGTCCAATACAGCTTGTGCAGAACCGCGGCTAATTAGGCCGTCTTTGTCTTTGCAAGCTTCCAGATCTTTAGCGATGTTGGTGCTTTTTTCACAGATATTGTTCAGGATCTGTGCTGTCTGGGCATCGTTAACAGCGCAATCGACAATCAATTTAAGAACTTCTTTCTTAGAAGAAGCTAATGCGACAATACGAGAAATATAAGTTCTGTCTTTGCCCAAACGAGCAGCAATTTCGGTTTGGTTAAAACCGTTCTGAATCAGCTGGCTAATGCTTTGGATCAAATCCTGAAGCTTCATATTGTCGCGCTGGATGTTCTCGGTTAGCTGACCGAAAATTCTTTCTGAATCAGAAACAGGGCATCAACAACAATAGCTTCTACCGTTTCCAGCCGGCTTTCTTAGCCGCCAGCCAGCGGCGTTCGCCCTGCAGGACAACGTATTTATTGTTTTCACCTTTAATGACTGTAATCGGCATCAGCTGGCCGGATTTCATGGATTCAGCCAGCTCGTCGATATTCTCAATAACGGTTCTTACCTGAGGTCGGACCTCAATTGACTCTACCGGTAATTTTGTTAAAACCTTTCCATTGACGCCCGCGGCAATCGCACCGTTAAACTCGGTCAAGCTTTTGATATTGGTCGGTTTAAAAGTTTGAGTCTTTGCTTTTGTAACTTTAAAAGTTTTCATAGTTAACCGATTTTCTTAATTCTTGCCAGCATTTCTTTGTATACGGCTTCAAGTTCTTCGTAGGATCGCTTGCCGTTGCGGATTTCGTCCACGGGGATACCCATTGTTGTAGCGGCATCAATCAGACGCGATGTCTGAGTTTGGAGTTGAAGATATCGCAATTGGTCTCAGAAACGAGATACTGCAGTGTGCTCTTAGCAGAAGCAGAATCATCGTATTCATTAACCACAACACCTAAAAATTTCAGGCTGGGATTGAAATTCTGCTGCACGGCACGGATGGTATTGACCATGCCGGAGACGCCCCCGACCGCATAGCCTGAGAGTTTGATCGGGCAGATGACATAATCAGCCATGACCAATCCGCCGAGGAGTTTTCGGCCTAAAGAAGGCGGGCAGTCAACCAAGATATAGTCGTATGCGTCTTTTAGTGCCTGAATATTTGCAGCCGGGTTACGAATGACATCCAACTCACGGCTTTCGATGTCATAACCTTCGTTCGAGTTCGGTTCAGATCCGATTAAATCTACGCCGTACGGGGTGTCATCAAAGATTCCGAGCTCTTCGAGATTCGGTTCAAAAAGAGCCGCAGACGAAGTAGCGGTGTACGGCTGTCCTTGTGTCAAAGATTCTGTCGTATTTCCTTGCGAATCAATATCGATGACCAGCACTTTCTTTTTACGATGTTTACGTAAATAAAAAGCGGCTTGCACCGTTAATGTTGATTTGCCGACTCCGCCTTTTTGATTAGCAAAAGCTATGACCTTCCCCATAGGGACTTCCTTAAATTTTTAGATATCTTCAGACGGTATCTTAACAAATTCAAAAATCGGCGTTTGAAATGTGACGTGTGAACATGTTCACACTACAAAAGAGTTGTGGTCTTTTCCACATAATATTGAAACTTCTGAGAGAAAGATTTCAATGATTATTAGCAGAGATTTGAAGGAAAATAAGAGACAAGAGCTACACATCTGTGGTCTTTTTCACATAGTTCCGTTTTTCTAAGAAAAAGTTGAGAGTGAAGACGGACTTTAAACAAAGGAATCTAAATAAGTAAAATCAACAACGATTAGACACATCGCTGTTATTGAGAGAAAAAGAACTGTAAGCGAGAGCGAATTTTTATTTTTCGAAGCAGTTTTGCTATTCGAATTAATCGCTCCAAATTTCGGGACGGAATAGAGCAGACGAATGTTTCTAAAATCTGCTCTACTACAACAAGATTAGAAAAGATAAAACTGAGAAAGCCTGATTTGGTAAGGTCTGCGGGCCGAGTTCCGCACTTTTAGATGCGGAAGACAGAGTTCGAGTGTGAACATGTTCACACGGAAGAAATAAGCAGATAAAACAAAACCTCTTGAACGGTTAGGTCCAAGAGGTTTGTCTTTTATGGAGAGCCCGGAGACTACCTACTTTCGCAAGAAATACAACTCACTATCATCGGCGTGGAGGCGTTTCACTGTCCTGTTCGGGATGGGAAGGAGTGGTTCCACCCTGCTATGGCCTCCGGGCTTAAAACCGGTCAATTCGGAATAATCTTTTCTACTTTCGTGACTCTCTTTACTTTCGAGTCTCTTTGATCTCTCTCTTCGCTTCCAGATGACCTACAACGCACACCGGTCACAAGCAACACGGTTATAGGATCAAGCCTCACGAGCAATTAGTATCAGTTAGCTCAACGCCTTACAGCGCTTACACACCTGACCTATCGACGTCCTGGTCTCGGACGACTCTTGAGGAGGTTCAACCTCCGGGAAGACTCATCTTCAGGCAAGTTTCCCGCTTAGATGCTTTCAGCGGTTATCTCTTCCGCACTTAGCTACCCGGCAATGCCACTGGCGTGACAACCGGTACACCAGAGGTGCGTCCACTCCGGTCCTCTCGTACTAGGGCAGCCCCGTCAATCTTCCAACGCCCACGGCAGATAGGGACCAAACTGTCTCACGACGTTTTAAACCCAGCTCACGTACCTCTTTAAATGGCGAACAGCCATACCCTTAGGACCGACTACAGCCCCAGGATGAGATGAGCCGACATCGAGGTGCCAAACACCGCCGTCGATATGAACTCTTGGGCGGTATCAGCCTGTTATCCCCAGAGTACCTTTTATCCGTTGAGCGATGGCCCTTCCATTCAGAGCCACCGGATCACTATGACCTGCTTTCGCATCTGCTCGAGTTGTTGCTCTCGCAGTCAAGCACGCTTTTGCCATTGCACTATCAGCACGATTTCCGACCGTACCTAGCGTACCTTCGTACTCCTCCGTTACCCTTTAGGAGACCGCTGATCAAACTGCCTACCATGCACGGTCCCAAGACAGGATCACTGTCCGTGGTTAGAACCGCAAACAAATCAGGGTGGTATTTCAAGGTCGGCTCCAGGCCACTGGCGTGGCCTCTTCTCTCCCACCTATCCTACACAAATCGGTTCACAGTTCAATGCAAAGCTGCAGTAAAGGTTCATGGGGTCTTTCCGTCTAGCCGCGGGTAGATTGCATCATCACAAACATTTCAACTTCACTGAGTCTCGGGAGGAGACAGTGGCCATCGTTATGCCATTCGTGCAGGTCGGAACTTACCCGACAAGGAATTTCGCTACCTTAGGACCGTTATAGTTACGGCCGCCGTTTACTGGGACTTCGATCAAGGGCTCTCACCCCATCAATTAATCTTCCAGCACCGGGCAGGCATCACACCCTATACGTCGTCTTTCGACTTTGCAGAGTGCTGTGTTTTTAATAAACAGTCGCAGCCACCTATTCTCTGAGACCGTTTCCCGCTCAAGGTGTCTCTCCTCTCACGGTACTACGGCACCTTCTTCCGAAGTTACGGTGTCAATTTGCCGAGTTCCTTCTCCCGAGTTCTCTCAAGCGCCTGAGCATATTCAGCTCGCCCACCAGTGTCGGTTTGCGGTACGGTCCGCGTCAGACTGGGGCTTAGAGGCTTTTCTTGGAAGCACTTCCGATCACTTCGCCGCCGTGGCGGCACGTGTCTTTGCCTTGGAGATGCGTCTGCGGATTTGCCTGCAGACCTCCTCCGCTCAACAACCGGACTTCCAACACCCGGATGATCTTCCATGCTCCGTCCCCCCATCGCATCTGACGCAGGTTCAGGAATATTAACCTGATTCCCATCGGCTACGCCTTTCGGCCTGACCTTAGGGCCGACTGCTCCGATGAACGTAGAGCAGGAATCCTTGGGCTTACGGCGAGCAGGCTTTTCACCTGCTTTAACGTTACTCATGTCAGCATTCGCACTTCTGATATCTCCAGCAGTCCTCTCGAACCGCCTTCGCAGACTTACAGAACGCTCCCTACCACGCACTGGATAACCAGCGCATCCGCGGCTTCGGTTAACAGCTTAGCCCCGTTACATCTTCCGCGCAGAAGGACTCGACCAGTGAGCTATTACGCTTTCTTTGAAGGATGGCTGCTTCTAAGCCAACTTCCTGGTTGTCACGGCCTTTCCACTTCGTTTTCCACTTAGCTGTTATTTGGGACCTTAGCCGGCGGTCTGGGTTGTTTCCCTTTTGAGTCCGGACGTTAGCACCCGGTGCTCTGTCTCCCGTGCTTACGCTTCCAGGTATTCGGAGTTTGCCTTGGTTTGGTAAGACTCCATGTCCCCCTAGCCAAAACAGTGCTCTACCCCCTGGAGCGACACACGAGGCACTACCTCAATAGTTTTCGGGGAGAACCAGCTATCTCCAGATTTGTTTGGCCTTTCACCCCTATCCACAGCTCATCCGCTAATTTTGCAACACTAGTCGGTTCGGTCCTCCAGTGTGTGTTACCACACCTTCAACCTGGCCATGGATAGCTCATCTGGTTTCGGGTCTACACCCTGCGACTGAACGCTCATTTCGAACTCGCTTTCAGCGCCTCCCTATTCGGTTAAGCTCGCCACAGAATGTAAGTCGCTGACCCATTATGCAAAAGGTACGCAGTCACCTCTGACGAGGCTCCTACTGTTTGTATGCATGCGGTTTCAGGTTCTATTTCACTCCCTCCCGGGTTCTTTTCGCCTTTCCCTCACGGTACTGGTTCACTATCGGTCGATCACGAGTATTTAGCCTTGGAGGATGGTCCCCGTCTTCGAACAGGATTCCATGTCCCGCTCTACTTCTCGCTTCCTTAGTACCGTACCAACTCTTTCGCCTACGGGGCTATCACCCACTATAGCAGGCCTTTCCAGGACCTTTCGGCTAAAGTTCGTACTATCAAAAGCTAGGCTCCTCCGGGTTCGCTCGCAGCTACTGCCGGAATCTCGGTTGATTTTTTTCCTGAGGATACTTAGATGTTTCAGTTCTCCTCGTTCGCCTCCGTAACCTATGTATTCAGCTACGGATACACCTTGCGGTGTGGGTTCCCCCATTCAGATATCTGCGGATCAAAGCTCGTTTGCCAGCTCCCCGCAGCTTTTCGCAGGCTGCCGCGTCTTTCTTCGCCTGTGATCGCCAAGGCATCCGCCACATGCACTTAGTCACTTGATCCTATAACCCTGCCGCCTATTGGCCGGGTCACAAGCAACTCTCGTTCTCATGCCATATGCTTGTATGTTGGCTTGTCTCAAAGAAATCTCTTTGTAAAGATTTCTTATCACTACCCGTTCTCGCTGACTCTCATCAAATCAGCTTAAACGTTAGATTGATTATTCCGAATTGTTAAAGAACTATTGCGTCCTTAAATTTCTATCGACTTCCGATAAGAGCGGACACTCAGAACTTCTGAGCTCATGCTGCTTTACGAAGGAAGGGATCCAGCCGCACCTTCCGGTACGGCTACCTTGTTACGACTTAACATTAGTCACGGTGCTCACCGTGGTCGCGCCCTCCTTGCGGTTAGGCTAACGACTTCTGGTAAACACCACTCCCATTGTTTGACGGGCGGTGTGTACAAGACCTGAACGTATTCACCGCGGCATGTTGATCCGCGATTACTAGCGATTCCGGCTTCATGAAGTCGGGTTGCAGACTTCAATCCGGACTACGATCGGTTTTCTGGGATTGGCTCCGTCTCACGACTTCGCTGCCCTCTGTTCCGACCATTGTATGACGTGTGAAGCCCTACCCATAAGGGCCATGAGGACTTGACGTCATCCCCACCTTCCTCCGGTTTGTCACCGGCAGTCTCACTAGAGTGCCCTTTCGTAGCAACTAGTGACAAGGGTTGCGCCTCGTTGCGGACTTAACCCAACATCTCACGACACGAGCTGACGACAGCCATAAAGACCTGTGTTCAGGCTCCCTTGCGGGCACGCTCTCATTACAAGAGCTTCCTGACATGTCAAGGGTAGGTAAGGTTTTCGCGTTGCATCGAATTAATCCATCATCCACCGCTTGTGCGGGTCCCCGTCAATTCCTTTGAGTTTTAGTCTTGCGACCGTACTTCCCAGGCGGTTAACTTCGCGTTGGTCGCGTTACTGAGAATATTACTTCCCAACAACTAGTTAACATCGTTTAGGGCGTGGACTACCAGGGTATCTAATCCTGTTTGCTCCCCACGCTTTCGTGCCTGAGCGTCAGTTATGTCCCAGGAGGCTGCCTTCGCCATCGGTGTTCTTCCACATATCTACGCATTTCACTGCTACACGTGGAATTCCACCTCCCTCTGACACACTCTAGTCGAGCAGTCACATATGCCATTCCCGAGTTAAGCTCGGGGATTTCACATCTGTCTTACTCAACCGCCTGCGCACCCTTTACGCCCAGTAATTCCGATTAACGCTCGCACCCTACGTATTACCGCGGCTGCTGGCACGTAGTTAGCCGGTGCTTATTCTTAGAGTACCGTCAGCAACACCTTTATTCGAAGGTGTCTTTTCGTTCTCTACAAAAGTGGTTTACAACCCGAGGGCCTTCATCCCACACGCGGAATAGCTGGATCAGGCTTGCGCCCATTGTCCAAAATTCCCCACTGCTGCCTCCGTAGGAGTCTGGGCCGTGTCTCAGTCCCAGTGTGGCTGGTCGTCCTCTCAGACCAGCTACTGATCGTTGCTTTGGTGAGCCGTTACCTCACCAACCGGCTAATCAGTCATCGGCCGCTCCGCTCGCGAGGCCCTTGCGGGTCCCCTCTTTCTTCCGTAGAACTCATGCGGTATTAGCCAACCTTTCGGCTGGTTGTCCCCCACGAGCGGACACGTTCCGATGTATTACTCACCCGTTCGCCACTCGTCGCCGGAGAGCAAGCTTCTCTCCGCGTTACCGTTCGACTTGCATGTGTAAAGCGTTCCGCCAGCGTTCAATCTGAGCCAGGATCAAACTCTATTGTTTAATCTTGTGTTGTCGCTCGAATTACTCTTGCTTGGTGTTTGACGGAGTATTTTCTACTCCTTCATCTCCAATAAGATCGAGCAATTTAAATTTGCAGTCTTCACCGCAGACTTCTTAGTGCCCGCTCTTATCGGTCGTCGATAAATTTTTAAAGATCATTTCGGCTTTCGCCGCCGCTCAGTTTCGTGAGCGAAGAATCGAAATTTTACTCGTGTAAAATTTTCTGTCAAGCGACTGAATAACTTCAAATGTAAAACTTCGTTTCCGTTTATCGTTGCTGCGTTGTGCACCAGCGACAGGACGTGCATCTTAACGAAACAATTCTATGTGCGCAAGTTGGGTACGCCTTACAAATGTTTCTAATTGTTGTATGTTTTATACAACAGTCGATTTATTGTTCTGTCTTACCTAGATTTCTTTTGATGCAGTATTCGTAGCTTTCAACTTGTTTTTTGAGTGTGAACATGTTCACATATATGTAAGCTGGAGACTGAGTCCTGTTTAGGCAGAAGTTGAAACTCAAATGATGGCGTAAATAAAAAGAAAGGAGACCGCGCGGGTCTCCTATTGAATTGAAGCGTTAGTTGCTGGACGTATTATTTGGTTCCTGCTTGTCCCCAAACATCTCCCCAAGAACCGCTTAAGGCTCCCTTGGCATAGTCAACAACTCTGTTTTCAAAGAAGTTGGTGTGCGTTACACCAAGCATGGAATCGACCCAAGGAAGCGGATTGACGTTTACTTTAAAATCTCTTTCATGCCCATTGCGGCAAGTCTGCGGTCGCAGATCCAGCGAATGTAGCTTTCACATCTGCAGGAGACAGATTCTGTTTGCTCATGTCATTGACGCCGAAAGCAAGGTCGATGAATGCATCTTCAACTCGATCATTTTCTCGGCGATGTCGTAAATGCGCTTCTTCAGAGAGTCGGTCCAAAGTTCCGGATTCTCAATAATGTATTCACGGAATAAACGGATCATGCTTTCCGTGTGAAGAGTTTCATCATTGATGGACCAGGCGATGATCTGCCCCATGCCTTCATGGTGCCGTTTCTTGTGAAGTTAAGAAGCATCACAAAACTTGAGAACAGCTGCATACCTTCCGTGAAGGCAGAAAAAGCAGCCATTTTTACAGCTATGTTCTCCTGCTGGTCTTCGGCGAGACCGTGGAAGAAATCGTGCTTTTCCGCCATGGCTTCGTATTGCAGGAACTCGTTGTAAACAGTTTCCGGCATACCGATCGTCTCGATCAAATGAGAATAGGCTGCGATGTGCACCGCTTCTCGAGCGGCAAAGCTCGAGAGCATCATGCGAATTTCAGGGGTCGGGAAAAAGGGCAGGTAGGTATTGACGTAAGCAGAGCTGACGTCAATGTCGCCCTGTGTGAAAAAACGGAAGACCTTAGTCAGAAAGTCTCTCTCCGTCAGTCAAAACATTTTTCCAGTCCTTGATGTCTTCGATCATCGGAACCTCTGTCCAAAGCCAGTGCATTTGCTCACTGGCCATGAATGCGTCATAGGCCCATGGATAAGAGAAGGGCTTGTAATAATTACGGCTTTTCGTCAAACTGGATTTCATCACTATCCCTCACAGGCAAGGCAGCTGGAATTCTCGAGAACTTCACGCATGTTGATGGATTCTTCAAGACGATGTCTTTCAACTTTTTCGCCTAACTTATCAGCTTTGCGGAGCTTGTCGCTTCGACAGTAGTAAAGACTCTTCAAACCAACCTTCCATGCGAGGAAGTGACAGGCATGGAGATAGGCTATAGAAACATCAGCCGGGAAGAAGAGATTCAGAGATTGACCTTGATCAATAAATTCCTGACGGTAAGCAGCAAGATCAATAAGCCAGCGCTGGTCGATTTCCTGAGCGGTTTTGAATACATCTCTAATTACTTGAGGCAATGCTTCCAAATGCTGAACGGAACCGTCATGCGCAGTGATGCTTGTCCAAACTTCATCAGTGTTTAACCCGTACTCTTCAAGAACAGGAATAAGCATCTTGTTCTTAATAATATGAGCACCGGAAAGTGTGTCCTGACGATAAATATTTGCACGGATCGGTTCGATCGATGGCGATGTTGCGCCCATGATCAAACTGGAAGAAGCATTCGGAGCAACAGCGTTCCAATGAGAGAAGCGTCTTGGAATGCCGGCATCTTTGCATCCGGCAAGGACCGCGTTTTTCGCAAAGAATCTCATCGCCGCGAGCGCATTCCTCTTTGATATGAGAGAACATGCGGTAATTAATCGACTTGGCTAAAACGGATTCAATCGGAATTCGCTTGGACTGCAGGTAAGCATGGAATCCTAATGCTCCGATACCGATAGATCTTTCACGCAGAGCGGAATAACGAGCTCTTTCGACAGAGTTCGGAGCATTATCAATGAAGTATTGGAGGACATTGTCCAAAAATTCCATTACGTCCGGAATGAATTGTTCATTGGTATTCCAATGGTCAAAATATTCCAGATTCAGGGAAGAAAGGCAGCAAACGGCAGTTCTTTTTTCGCTGGTCGGCAAAAAGATTTCTGTACAAAGATTCGAGCCATGGATCTTTAAGCCCTTGTCACTGAGCCAAGAGGGAAGGGCGCGATTCGCTGCATCAATAAAGACGATGTAAGGCTCACCGGTTTGCATTCTGAGCTCAAGGATGCGCTGCCAAATATCTCTGGCGGATACCACTTCTACCACACGGTGAGAGTGAGGATCACGAAGTTCCCAAGAATCATCGGCATCCGCATTAACCATACTCTTCTCAATTAAGCGCATGAATTTATCGGAGATGTTTACTCCGTGGTGCAGATTGAGAGTTCTTAAGTTCTGGTCACCCGTCGGCTTACGCATTTCCAGGAATTGAATGATGTCGGGATGATCCACATCAAGAAAAGCTGCATAAGATCCACGGCGAGTTCTGCCCTGACGGTAAGCAAGGCAAGCTGCATCATAGATTTTTAAGTGAGGCATTACGCCGACGGACTTATCGTCTGCGCTTCTAATATCTACATGGATGCCAACCCCGCCGCCCAGCATGGAAAGCCAGTTGACTTCGGATAATGTATTGACAAGACCTTCAGCTGTATCCTGCATATAAACTTCAAAGCAGCTGATAGGGAGTCCTTTCTTACTTCTGCCGAAAGAAAGGATAGGGTCGAAGGAAAGCCAATGCTTGGAGGCGTAGTCGTAAATACGCTGAGCATGAGCAGGGTTACTTGCGAATGTTTCTGCTACCGTTGCAAAGCGTTCCTGCGGGCTCTGCTCTTCTTCCTTCATGTAACTTTCACGAAGGCGTTTACGCGAAACTTCTCCTAATAATGAATCGCGTTCGAGATCAATTTCAATGCCCATTTGTTAATGTAACCTTAAGATTTAAAAGAGTTTTTCTTAAAACTAGAAATTTTGTGCGGCCTTCGATTGTACATTCAGAAGGGATGAGCTTGGCTTTCAAAAGCACTTTCAGAAGTAGCTTGTTACCAGAAATGAGAACAAAAAAAGGCTGGGCCGGAGCCCAACCTTTTGGATCAGAAAACGAAGAAATTAGAGGTGTACGAACGGATCGTATTCAGCTTTGGAAATCGGTCGTGAGGCCAAGTCGCGCATACAGATTCGATATCGTAATGGCTTCTGAAGAAGGCGTTCCACTTACTAAAGGTAGGAGCATCCGTCATAAAAACTTCGCCATCCTGATCAAACAGGAAGTTTGGGTCTTCTCCGGAGGCTGAGATCAGTTGTTCTGTGTATTCCTGACCGTCGTGCCAATCAATGAACGAGAGAGCGAAGTTCACCTGTTTCTTTAATAAGAATGTTCATGAGACATCTCCGATTGAAAATTTAATATCTCTTACGGGTTAATAATGACATAAAAATTCAAACTAAAGCGATTTTACGAAAATAATTTCCTAAAATAGGTGTTAACACTGACAAAATAAATCATAAATTACATATTGCAATAGCGCTATTTCATAAGATGAAAATCCGCCTTCACGATTGAAAAGCACTAAATTTCCATCAATTTTTTAGTGATAAAAAAACAACATAGAGAAGAACATTTAACATCTTTTTGTTCTCTGTGCTGAGGACAGAAAGCTCTAAGTTAAAAGAAAAGTACCTTAACTGAGGAGAATATTTGTCTCTTTGCGCCGCGGTTAACCGATGAGATTTTGACACCGGCCCGGGACCTTGAAGTAAAAAATCCTGCCCAGATTGATGTTGCAGAGCGGGAAAGGTGGGTCTAATACGTCTTAATTCGGACGCCTATGGGTAAAGAGTTTTACTAGACAATGAATCTCATGATGAGCATGCCGATGGAAGCCATCAGGATGCTGTTCAACATAAGTAGCGGCCAGTATTTTTTAGGAACGTCGGCAACACCGAGAAGTCGGCCCATGTACTGAATCTGGGAAGCCATCAGGAGGAGGGCCGGAGAAAGAATGGTGATGTCATGTGCATTAAGGGTGCCGCTGGCGAGCAGGCTGGCTGCAACACCGACCCCGGCCCCGCAGGAGAGCCAAGTGGCGCACAAAACGGTAATGGCCTGACCGGGAAGATCAAAGATGCTCATGACCGGGCCGCAAACTTTACCTAAGAAAGCCATGACGCCGAAAAGATCAAGGATATAAGCCAAAACGAAAGCCATCAGCACATTAGGCATTAAGTTGTTAATGGCGACGTTAAAACCTTTTCTAAGGCCGGTAATGAAGATATCAAAAGGATTATTGCTCTTTTTGACTTGTGTGGCTGTTGCATTAGGCATTTTGGAAATCCTTCTTATAGAAAGTCTTGAGGCAGAAGCGGACGAAAACACCGCCGACAAACTTGAGGCAGAACATCACGACTAACGGGATCCAAACAGGAACCAGGAATGCCATGAAGAGGGCAGATGCGATAGAGAAATAGTTGTTAATTAAACCTGCACCTGCGTACTGCCAGCCTGCAATCACAACCAAGTTTTCTTTAGAAATCTTTCCGGAATCGACCAACCCTTAGTCAGAGCTGCACCGGCGTCGGTACTCTGGAGGTCAGTAATAAGAGCCAAACCCGTGATACCCGGGACACCAAGGATCGGACGAAGCAGCGGGGTCATCAACTTTTGGGCTGCTTTTAAAGCACCGTAGTGGGAAAGAACTTCCAAAAGTCCCAAAGCCAACATCACGCCGGGAACCAGAGATAGAGCAAAAAGGAAACCGGCTCGTGCACTAAGACCGCCTTTACCGACGAAAGTGGCGGCTCCGGAAACTGACCCGAATTTGCCGATCAACGTAGTGAAGTCAAAAGCACCGAGCCAGCGATATGCATCTGGCATTTTGTAGAAGACACCGGAAAAGAAGCACATGGCAAAGAAGAGTGAGATATATGCGCCTACACCTACTTTTTCGGCTTCTTCCGCTTCTTGGGCTTGAATGCCGTTCGAAGCAGTTAAAGTTTCTGAGGACATGAGGTACTCCTGTAATCGTTAAAAAATGAATCAACGGAAACAGAATAGAACAATTGGCCCATCAAAAACCTTTGTCTGATGAAAATTATGTCGGAGTTTTCCCTAAGGTATAGAGAAATTTAATCTTTTAGAAGCCCATTTCTGAAGAAAAATTTCGCAAATAATGAAAGTCTGAAAATTCTAATTATCTGAACGGGGTCGAACAATTTATATTTCTTCTAAAAGGGGATTTTACTGAGATGTTACACCCTGAAATTACCGTTTTAAAAACGGAAAGATCGGAAGTTTTTAATTGAAAGGTTTAAAAAACTATTGACAAAGCTAAATTTTGAAACATTTATTTATAAGATTAAAGCGTTGTTAACTTACTTCTCTAGGATTCGCAATGAAAAAAACTCTTTTAGCAGCTGCTCTTCTTGCTGCAACTTCTTATGCAACAGCAGCCTCTAACGTAACCTTGTATGGCGTTTTAGATGCAGGCGTTACGGTTAGCAAATTACACGGTGACTCCACAAAAGTTCAGATGTCAAACGGCAACTGGATGGGCAATCGCTGGGGTATCAAAGGTTCTGAAGACCTTGGAAACGGCAATTCCGTTTTCTTCAAACTGGAACAAGGTTTCAAATTAAGCAATGGTAACGAAGCTTCGAAGGTAAGGCATTTAGCCGCGAAGCAGCTTTGGGCCTTTCTGGGACTTGGGGTACAGTTGCATTCGGTCGTTTCGGGGGCTTGTCTTCTGACTGCGGAACATATTCCATTTTAGGCGGTGCTCCCTATACGACATCTTTTCAGACAATCGGCAGATGTATAGCGCCTCTATCTGACAGACAGATACAACAATTCCATCATTTACCTCACTCCTGAATATAACGGTTTTCAGGGTTCCTTCATGTATTCCAATGGACGTGACAGTGATGAAAACAAATGGTCTTACAACCAGCACTACTACGGTGCCGGCCTGACCTATGGCAACGGACCTCTGAATGTTGATTTGATTTATGAGGCTTTGGACTACAAAGGGGAGGCCGACAAGAATAAGACAACTCAATTGTTAAACCTCGGTGCTTCTTATAATTTCGGAGCTTTCACTCTGTACGGTGCTTATGAGTATGCGATGCACGCACCATTACCCGGATTTGTTACTTTCCAAAAAGATGAAGACGACTTAGACGGCAAGGCTTTGGACAATAAATACAACAATGGAAAAGCGAATAACTATCACGCTTTTGCACTGTCTGCTGCAACACGGTGAAGTAATGCTCCAGTCTCAATTTGCTTTCGATAAGAATAAGAACGCTTCTGAAGCAGGCTTGGAAGATAAATTCAACACCCTCTATCGGCGCGGCTTACTTCTATCATTTCTCAAAGCGTACTTTGATGTATACCCAGGCCGCTTGGGGTACAGCAGGGAAGGCTCTGAAGCATAACACAGACGATCTCCGCGGCTGGAATGCCACAATCGGCATGACTCATACCTTCTAATCCTAAAACGGATAGAAAGTGAAAAACGGGGAGCTTCGGCTCCCCGTTGTGTTTGTGTGAGTTTCAATGACTAGGAGGTACGGGAGAAAATTTCTAATGCTCTGAGCTGACCGGAGAGGGATGGTGAGGACGGGGAGCTAAGAAATTCGGGTCCTGTGCGAGGCTCTCAGACAAAATTTTGAGATTGTCCGAAATGTCCTTCAAATTGAGAATCAACTCTCTGATGTTATAACGGTTATCTACAATCGCTTGGTCCGCACCGGAAATTGTCTTATTCAGCTGAGTAACGAGTCCCGATCCTTTAGTTTCATGAAGAGTAGTGTTTAATTTTTCCGTTGTTTTAGTGAGTTCTGAAAGCAATGAATTAACGCGCGCAACATCTACTTTGAGAGGATCGAATGGCTGGAGTTGACGTAATTTTCTGCATTTGAGAGCAGCGTGTGCAGTTTATCCGGATCCAGCATACTGACTGTATTGTTAAGTGTTGTGAGGAGCTCCTTTGTGGACTGAGTTTTTACTGCATCCGGAGTTACATCATCAATTTTGGTCTTAATGTTTTGCAGCGTTGCCAGGAAATGCTGGATATTTTCCAAAATCTCATTAGTCAGACTGATGGTCGCCGGAACGTAGATATATTTCGGTTTCCAAGGCACATCTTTAATTTCGGGCGGATAAAGTGTCGGGTTTAAAAAATTAGCCGCTAGGTAAATTGTTCCGGTGACTCCGGCCAACTCCGTTTGGAACCGCAATCCTTTCTGAATGAGATCTGGCAGCTGTTCTTTGAGCTGATTTTCATCTATGTAGACAATCATTCGTACGACTGCTACAGACGCATCAGGTGAAAACAAACTGATGTGGTCATCGGGGTATACCTTGCTCGACAATGAAATTTCGGTGACTTTTCCGATATCGATGCCCTTGAATTTGACCGGTGCCCCAGGGGAAAGGCCGTTTACCGATTCTGTGAAATAGGTTTCAACGATCGTTTTAGGCCGGAAATAATTTGGTGTGAAGACGGTGCAAAGCAGACCTATGAGTATTGCGATCACAATCACAATGCTCATGCCGACCCAAAAGTGAAATTTGTCTCTTGATGCACTCATCTTTCAAAATATAAAACCATTGCCTAGCTCATCATTATAGGAAGGTGACGGCGGTTTAAGTTCTAGACAACTCAGGTCGATCCCAAAAGTGAGAATAAATCCAAGGATGAGAAAGCTTTCTGCAAAACAGTTTCTTTTCTCTTGACTGCCTATAATCTTCGGCAACCAACTAAAAGCAGTGGAGACATTCAATGGAAACAATGCAGGAATTGTTTTATCGTGATCCGTACGCAAGAGAATTTTCAGCAACTGTTACTTCCTGTCGCGAGGGCAAAAAAGGATTTGAGGTTGTGTTGGACGACACCGCCTTTTATCCTGAGGGCGGCGGACAGCCCTCTGACGAGGGGACCTTAGGAGAAGCTAAGGTTATTTTTGTAAAAAGGGTCGGTCCAGAGATTGTTCACTATATAGACAAGCCTCTGGAAGTTGGGTCTACAGTGATTGGGAAAATCGATTGGGAACGCCGTTTTGACAATATGCAGAATCATACTTGCGAGCATATTTTTTCCGGACTTGTTCACCAAAAATATAAATTGGAAAACGTCGGTTCCATATGGATCCGGACGATATTACCGTTGATTTCAGCGGTGAAATCCCGATGGAATCGATCCCTGAATTAGAACAACTGGTAAATCAGGCGATCACTCAGGATATTGATATCAAAATTGAGTTCCCAACTGAAGAAGTCTTAGAGGCGATGGAATATCGCAGTAAAAAGGAATTGCATGGCGTAGTTCGCATCGTGACAATTCCGGGATGCGACCGCTGTGCCTGTTGCGGTACCCACGTTCGTCGTTCCGGAGAAATCGGAATGTTCAAGATCCTGGATGCGTCCAAACACCGAGGAGGAACAAGAGTTCGTTTTGTAGCCGGTGAACGGGCCAGGAGAGATTACGGATGGAGGGTAAAGGAGATAGCAAAGGTTTCTGCTTTATTCTCCGCTAAGCCGCATGAAATTGCTAAAGCTGGCAAATTTCATTGAAGAAGGAAAAGCGAAAGACCAGAAGAGTGCCCAAAGAACCGAAAGATATCTTCAGTTTGTGGCTTCCGGCCTTGTGTCTAGGAACGGTCTGGTGAAAGTTTTTGAAGAGGATTTGTCTCCTTTTGAGTTAAAACGTTTTGCCGGAATGCTGAAAGAAAAATTTTCCGAAAGTTCAATAGGAGTTTTCAGTTCGATAGAGGGCGGATTTAATTATGTTATTGCGTCATCAGATCCGGAACTCCCGAAAATCAGTAAATCCTTGAATGCCAAATTAAATGGGCGTGGAGGAGGCCGTGACGGAATGGTTCAGGGAACGTACCGTGTGGACAAGAAAGCCGTTGAAGAAGCTTTTGACGAGATATTTTCAAAATAAAACTCAAGTGTGAACATGTTCACATGTGTTTACACGTGCTGATTTTGAGTTGAGATACGTGCCCTAAAGAAAGTCGATTCGTAGAATGGATTTCGTAGATAGGTCACATGAAGTCGATGAAAACGACTAGAGGCTTGAGGAGGAAGAGATGGCAATTAGCGGATCAAACGATATATCGCTCTTGCAAATGGGCATCGGTTTATTACCGGTTGGGATCTCCCTGTTTTTATCCTGGAAGTACAAACTAGGTCTCTCTAAGTCGTTAATTATCGGAGTCGTCAGGGGTACGATTCAGTTGGTCGCTGTTGGATACATCCTTCTTTGGGTTTTTCGACAATCAGACCCCTGGGTGCTCGCTGCCCTTATCTTGTTTATGGTGGGGGCGGCTTCCGAGTCCGCTTTAAAACGCTTGGGCGGTCTCCAGAATGCAAAAAGTCGGAGAAAGTATCGGTGGATCCTGTGTTACCGCGATTTTCTTGGGGGCAGGTTTAACGGTTTCTTACCTTGAATTTGTTGTAATTCGTCCGACACCTTTGGGAAGGCCGTTACTTGGTTCCGTTAGCTGGGATGATTGTTGCTAATGCTATGAATTCGGCTGCTTTGGGCGTTGAACGTTTCAGAAGCGAGCTTGAATTGCGATCAGGGGAGATTGAGACATTGTTGGCGCTTGGGGCAACGCGAGCAGGCTGTGCTTAAACGGTCCAGGTTTCTGCTTCTGCCGCGATGCTCCCGCGATCAATATGTTGATGGTTTTAGGCATCGTGGCGCCCCCGGATGATGAGCGGCCAAATTTTAGCTGGTGAACTCTTTAACTGCTGTCAGGTATCAGTTATTAATCTTTTTCTATCGCCGCAACAGCGCTGATCGTGACTTGGGTCAGCATTCAGATGACTCAAAAGCTTTATTTCACTAAAACGATCAGTTTATCCGTTCACAAGATTCCGGAGACTGACGAAAGAAGAGAAAAACAGACGTCCTCGCAAATCGCTCGAGCGATTTTGACAATCTCCTTGTCATAAAATGACAAGGAGATTGTCAATTGTTCTTACGTCAACGCACGGGCGTTCTGCAGTACCTGTTAAAGAACGAATGCGCTTATAGATTTCATTACATAAACACTGGTAGTTATTAGCAGCTTGTTCGATAGAGGCAAATGGTGGGCGCTTACATTTTTTAGCGAGGTCTTTTTCCCACAAAAGTTGATCTTCCAATACTGCTTTTGGTTGTGGGCTAGAATTTTCTGCGGCTTGGACGGTTCCGAACAAAATTTGCTCAAGTCTTTGATACTCTTCTTGATGACAGAGAATTTCGTGGCTTTCTATTTTCCCTGCACGCCGTAAGCAAACTTTAAAGTTTGAATTTGTTTCAAGCTTCTCACCTTCCAACATGTCTAGGCGGTCTCTTGCAGCTTGGAGGTAGCAGGCCGCTAAGATGCGCTGATCATTTTGTTTGCGGAGTGAATAATCGCAGTGACTTTGACGCCAACTTTCCCATTGTGATTGGTAACGCTGAGCGGTAATTCTTTCCGACTCTGCCAACAGCTTCATATTTCTATCAAGTGCCTTTGCAATGGACATATCAAGACGCTCGAGTAACCGCTCTTGACAAGCCGTTAATTGTCGATCATTGACTGCTCCTTTACGACAGGAAATATATTGCTTGTCTTCCTCGAAGTCCGAGGCTGATACAGCAGAAGAAAGGGCCAAAATAACGACAGAGAGAGATAAGCTTAGGCGTTTCATAAAAAATCCGTTGCGTGCATCACAATTGCGAGATTTTATTGTAGAGATTTATGAAACTGTTCTCTCGTTGATACTAATAATTGTTCCTTCCAGAAGCTCCGACAAGAACAAGCCGCCTCAGGAAAACGAGGCGGCTTGACGTAACTGTGATCGTTGCTTGTTATTCGCCGTTTAGAAGTACACCGGCATCCGGAACAAACGAAGCATCTAATGTCGAGCCTTCCGGCAGTAGTGAAGTGCCGGGGAGGAAAGGAACTGACATCGAGTAAGGTTTCGGATTGATACCATTTACTACTTCGAATTGGTAGTCTATCCGGTCTCCTTCAAAGAGGCGGTTAATGAGTTTGACTGCCAGACAGTTTTCCGAGGTGCCGATGTTGAGGTTTTCTGGTCGTACGATCAGGAGCGCTTTTCCCCCAATTCTTGGAGGATTTAGGACGCCCATTCGAGCTTTGACCCTACGGCCGGCAACATCGACAAGGCCGTACTTATCTTCAACAGAAACAAGCGTGCCGTAGAAAAGGTTAGCCTGCCCGATGAAATCGGCAACGAAAGGCGTTGCCGGGTCATCATACAAATGCATAGGCGTACCGATTTGTTCAATCTTGCCCTTGTTCATCACCATGATCCGATCGGACATGGTCAAAGCTTCTTTCTGATCGTGAGTCACGTAGAGGCAGGTCAATTTGAGTTCCTGTTGGATTCTACGGATTTCCGTTCTCATGTGCAGGCGCAGTTTTGCGTCAAGGTTCGAGAGCGGTTCATCCATAAGAATCAGTTGCGGTCTTAAAACCAGTACTCTGGCTAAAGCGACACGCTGCTGCTCACCGCCTGAAAGCTGGTTAGGGTAGCGATGCTCGGCTTTTTCCAATCCGACCATAGCAAGCGCTTCTTTGACTTTCTGTGCAATGAGGTCGGAAGATTCTTTGCGAATACGCAGACCATAGGCCACGTTATCGAAAATCTTCATGTGCGGGAACAAAGCGTAGTTCTGGAATACGAAGCCCATGCCGCGTTCATTGGCAGGGATTTTTGTGACGTCTTTGTCTCCCAAAAGGATTTGGCCCTCCGTAGGAGTTTCAAAACCTGCGATCATGCGCAGAGTGGTAGTTTTACCGCAGCCGGACGGTCCTAGGAACGTGAGGAATTCGCCCGGTTTAACTTCAAGATTTACGTTTTGAACGGCGAAAAACTTTTCGTTGTCCTTAATGTAGCTGCGGGAAATGTTTTTAAGCGTAAGAGATACGGACATTTAGCGAAGTCCTCCGGAAGCGTCGCCTACCGGACAAAGAACTTTTGCCATTAAAGCCATAAAGGCAGAGGCGGCGAAGACAATCAAAATTAAGACGATGGAGAATGCACAAGCTTGAGCGAACTGAAGCTCGGTCATACATTCCAAAATACGTGTAGTTATCAAGGTCCAATTCACAGAAACCAAGAAGATCGTGGCACTAATCGCGGTCATCGAGTGGATGAACAGGTAGCGCATACCCGTTAAAACCGCCGGCAAGACAAGCGGAACGGTGATTTTACGGAAGGTGTAGGCCGAAGAGGCACCCAAACTTGTAGAGGCTTCTTCGATAGACGGATCAATCTGAGTTAAGGCTGCAATGACGTTTCGAATACCGGCAGAAGAGTACCGGAACACATAGGCGGCAATAAGAATGTAAACCGTGTCTGTGGAGAACCAGCGGCTGATCGTTAAACGCAATAATGTATGCGATACCGACAACCGTACCCGGCAGCGTGTAGTTCAAGAGAGAAACGGTTTCCAGTGTTTTGTGACCGCGGATCTTGAGCCATTTGCAGACGTAGCCGATGAGCACGGCTAAGAGCCCGCCGAGCGGTGTGCCGATGCAAGCAATCAGCAAGGTGTCTTTGATGGCTTCATGCCGAACGTAAAGACGTAATGATAGTTTTCTAATGTCAGGGAGTTATCAACACCCCAAACTTTCACCACTGAGCCCACCAGAATGATGGCGTAGAGATAAAGAACAAATGCCGTAATAAAAGCAACGGTACCGACCACAATCGAAGAAATGAGCGGTCCGGACCTTTAATCGAGCTCCTCCGGCTTTACCGCTGACGGTGACAAAACTCTTACGGCTGACCCAGAAATTCTGCAGAGCATAAACGGCAAGTGCCGGGATTAAGAGCAGGAAGGACAGAGCCGCGCCGCCCTTGAAGTCGTACATGCCGGTAATTTGTAAATAAGCCTGCGTCGGCAGAACTGGAAGGAGTGGCCGCCCAAAACCAGCGGAGTTGCAAAATCTGCTAGGGAGCAGGAGAACACAAGGAGAAAGGCGTTTGCCAAACCCGGGACTGAAAGAGGAAAGGTGACGGATTTGAAGACGTTGAACGGGGAAGCACCCAGGAGTAGGCCGCATCTTCCAGTTCGGATCGATTCTCATCAGAATCGTAGACAACGTCATAAAGGCAATGGGGAAGTAGGTCAGCGTTTCAGAAATGAACGTTCCCCAGAAGCCGAAGAAATTAAAGTTTTCCAGACCTAAGGCAGTCAAAATAATGCCGTTGGGTCCCAAGCAAAGCGTTAATGCAATACTTGATGTGAAAGGGGGAGAAATCAGCGGCAGAAGCGTGACTGCGCTGATAAAGAAAGTCAGCCATTTCTGAAGCGACAGACGCGTTACCGCAAAGGCAAAATAAATCCGATGATCGTGCCGGCAAAACCTACGGCGCAGGCCAAAATAATACTGTTGACTATGGCGCGACGGTCATACCAATTGGCGAGGAACGGCAAGAGGTTATCAAATGTCAGATGACCGTCGACAATGAAAGTCATTGCCAGCAGGCGAACGATCGGGTACAGGACGAATACGCCCATGGCGAGCCAAAGGACGCAGATGGTGAGCAAGGTCACCGGGTCCCCTGCTGCTTATTTCCGCCTCGTCATTTAAGTAATTCTATCGAAACGGGGGTCTGACTTAATCAAGCAGAACCCCACAATTTTAAATCACGTTAAAACGGTGAATGAATTATTTAATGACTCGTTGATCCAGCGATTTGTATACTCTTTGCGCTTTCGCCTTTCCAAGCGACGTCAACGTCTTTCATATTGATTTTGGAGAGGTCGAGCAGAGGATTGCTGGTCTTAACGTCGGAGCGTGTCGGAACGTAGTTAATCTTATTCGCAACGATGAAGTCAGCAAATTCTGCTGGCAGCCCAGTCAACGAATTTTAGCGGCATCCATATTCTTGGCATTTTTAACGATGCCGGTGGCCTCAATGCCGTACGAGACACCGTCTTTCGGATAGGTAATCACGACGGGGTAGCCTTGCTGCTGAATGTCAAGCGCGTCAACAATGTAGAAGATACCTGAGCCGCACTGGCCGGTAGCGATAGGCATTGCACCACCTGCACCGCTCTTTGTGTACATCTGGATATTGCCGTTTAACTTCTTCTGATACGCAAAGGCGGGATCTTCGCCCATAACTTTTACGAGGGAGTAGATACGTTCCGTAGCCGTACCGGAAGTACGGGCGTCGGCCATCTGTAGGTTGTTTTTGTAGCGCGGATCGAGGAGATCATTCCAGGACTCCGGTGCATGCATTTTGTTCTTTCTAAGAACTTGGTGTTCGTTAAGAAACACAGAGGAATGATACCGATACCGGTCCAGTGATTCTGAGGATCGCGCAGGCTTGCAGGGATGGCATCGGAGTCTTTGGGGCGATACTGTTCGAAGATGCCTTCTTTAACGCCGGCAGCGTAAGTGTCAGCTGGGCCCCCGAGCATGACGTCAACCTGAGGATTTTTCTTTTCAGCATTCAGACGGGCCAAAGCTTCGCCGGAGGAGAAACGCATGAAGTTAACTTTGACGCCTGTGTCTTTGTGAATTCTGCGAAAACCTTAGAAGCATATTTTTCAGGCATGATGGAATATGCATTCAGTTGTTCGGCAGCATTGACAGATCCTGCCAACAGCGTAAATGCCATTGCGGCAACGGTAAGTAATTTCATAGAGATAACGTTAGAAGCAGCAAATGCAATGCCGGAAGCAGCCATCACAGCAACAGCGATAAGTGTTTTTCATTTGAGTAATACTCCAATTGAAGTTATAAAACTTGCAGAAAGTTCAAATTCTAGCAAGCCTTCCTACTCAAACGAAGGCTGTCCTCATCGACCCTGTATTCTCTACCTAATCCTCCAAAATACCTTGTCAAAGCCACTGCCAGTGGAACAGTAAAGGAAGAAACAACTGTCGTAATGATCATTGCATTCGCGATAACAGCCTCAGCAGCATGAAATTGTCGGCACATTAAGTAAACATTAACACCCATAGGAAGGCAGCCTAAAATACAATCGCCGTCGTCTCAACCGGCCCTAATCCGATTAACAATGCTAAAGAGAATATGAGCGTAGGATGAATGAATAATTTAATGGAGCTCAATACAACGCTCTTTCCTAACCCTTGGCCTATTCCGTATTCGGACAACCCCATCCCCACCACAATCAGGCTCAGTGCAGTTGCTGAGTTGCCTATTAGACGGACAGGCTCGTCAATCACATAGGGGATGCTTAATCCAGTAAAGCTCCAGGCAACCCCGCAAAAAATGGCAATAATCAAGGGATTTTTGAAAACTGACGCTAGAGTTTTCAAAAAAGAGCGGATTGTAAGATGTCCCGACTGAAGAGAGAATTCAACGGCAATCGAAACCAAGGTCCACAACACCAAGGCGTTTAAAGACAATACCGCAGATACCGAAGGAGCGACTTTTTCTCCAAGCATCGCAATGGCTAGAGGGAGACCAAGAAGTCCGTTATTGGAGAAGACACATCCGGTACCGAAAATTGCAGTTTCTACCGGCTTCATTTTCAAAAGATATCCGGATACAAATCGTCCGATAAAAAACAGAATGAAGCAGGCTCCGAAAAATGCGATCAACAGCCTTAGATCTGCATGGCTTTCTGTTAACGCAAGGTTAGACAGAAGACGGAACAACATCGCCGGAAGAGCAATATTAAAAGCAAACTTTGAAAGAACTGTGCTGGCGGTTTTATTAAATCCAAACCAGCGCGATAATGCGAACCCCAAGAATATGAGCAGAAAAAGCGGCGAACTTTTTCCAAATTGAAGTAAAAATTGCGTAAATAAAGTTTGTTCCATGGGTGAGGTCTTAATAATTAATTTTCTTTCATCTTACGCCTACAGCCTTTAGCAGAGCCTATTCCTCAGACTTTTTCTTAACGATCTCAATCATCCGATTCTTTTATTTTTAACAATCGTTCTGGGCATTAATTTGTTGAACTTTTTCTCTTGCCGAAACGATCCGATTTCTTTTGTTTGATTTGTTCGAAAACGTAACACCTCTTCATCTGAATTTACGTTCATTTACTCTTAATTTTGTTCATCCGATTTCATTAAGTAGCCCTTAATTCAAATAGTTAAAGATCTAAACCAAGCTAAACTTTATCTACCAAGGATTTATTTGATGCTTCGTATTTCAATGAAAAACGCGCGCGCCGCTGTCACTTTCGCTTTGTCGCCGGCTCTTTAGTCCAGACTCTCCGATTGCTCCGATAACCTCCGCTCAGGCTCAGCAGGCGCAGCTGCCTGATTTCACCAAGCTTGTGGAAGACAACGGTAAAGCAGTCGTGAGCATTCAGGTTACTCAAAAAGCCGCAGTGCGTAAAAATGCTAACCCTTTCAAAGGAATGCCCAAAGACAAGCTCGATGAGCTCCGTCGTTTCGGATTCGTTCCCTTCCCCGGACCGGATGGTTTTGAAGGTCGTATGCCCGAACGCAAAGGCCAAGGCTCCGGCTTCATTATTAGCCCGTACGGTCTGATTCTTACTAACCATCACGTTGTTGACGGTGCTGATGAAATCAAGGTCCATCTGACTGATGATCGTGAGTTCAATGCCAAAGTTATCGGCAGCGATGCCAAAACAGACGTTGCTGTCATCAAGATCGATGGAAAAGACCTTCCCTGCGTTAAGCTCGGCAACTCCAAAGACGTCAAAGTGGGCGAGTGGGTTGCTGCTATCGGCGCCCCCTTTGGTTTGGAGAACACAGTAACGAGCGGTATCGTCTCTGCTAAGAGCCGGAACCTCCCAAGCGATCAGTTTGTCCCGTTCATTCAGACTGACGCCGCCGTCAACCCGGCAACCTGGCGGTCCTCTTTTCAATATGAAGGAGAAGTGATCGGCATTAACTCTCAGATCTCTACCCGGCGGCTTTATGGGCTTGTCCTTCGCCGTTCCTATCGATCTGGCGCTCCAGATTAAAGACGAACTCGTCAAACACGGGAAAGTCAACCGCGGCCGTTTGGGTGTCATGATCCAAACCATGAGTCCGGAATTGGCTAAATCTTTCGGCCTCGAGAAAAACAAAGGTGCTTTAATCGCTCAGATCCAAAAGACTCCGCGCCTGAAAAGCCGGTCTTCAGGAAGGAGATATCGTCATCCTCTTCGACGGAAAGAGCATTGATAATGCTGCAGACCTCTCTCGTGCAGTCGCTTCTGCTCGCCCGGATACCGAGCACAAGGTAAAGTTCTTCGTGAAGGCAAAGAAGCTGAAGTAAAGGTCAAACTTGACGCAGCTGCCGATACTTCAGTTGCTAAGGGCAAAGCCGCTGAAGAAGCTCGCGGTCGTTTAGGCGTAACCGTCCGCGGTTTGAATGACGAAGAGAAGAAAAAATACGGTGACGGTCTCGTTGTCGTCGAATCTCATGGTCCTGCTTCCGAGGCCGGAATCAAAGAAGGTGATGTCCTCTTATCCGTAGGCGGCAAGAAGATTCGCTCCTTCGAACAGTTCAAAGATGCTGTGAATGCTGCTGACAAGACACTAGCTCTTCAAGTTGCTCGTGACGGAAGCAGAACATTCCTGGCCGTAAAACTTGATCCGAAAGACAAAAAAGAAGAGAAGAAATAATCTTTTGATTTAATTCATCTAAGCTCGGCTTCCGCAACAGCGGTTGTCGAGCTTTTTGTTTTAGGATTTCTTGGAACGAGACTATTTTGTTCGGTAGTCACAATTAATTATGTGAAAAAGACCACAAAATCACCGCAACAATGCGGTATAGGATTGGTCAAAAATAGGTATCAATCATTAGATTTATACTTAAAAATCAATAAGTACAGTAAAAATCCCTATAAGAAACTATTGTCTTAACTACCCTCAGTCCCTACAATGCATTTGTACGTTTTTAAAACTTAGACTCCTTTTAAGCCGAATTCGACGTCTTGATCGGAAAGCTACAAGTTTCCAAGACGAATTGAGGAACAACGCCTCCGTAATTAGGATGGAAGAATTTATGTTGGACTATTTAAGAGAAGAATTCGCCGCTTACAGTAACGAACTGATCATTATTGGCGTTTTAATTATCGCCTTTGTCAGTTTCTATTCTCGTTTCTTTCTGAAAAGCAGCAAAAAGAAAAACACAACTAACCGTTAACAGCAAGGCCGCAGAGCGCGGCCTCATTTGTATCTATGTTCTGTTTATTTTGGCACGGACGATACTAGAGTCAGCCACAATTCTGAGAAACCCGTCCAAAAAATCTGCACACCTAAACACACCAAAATAAATGAGAAAATGCGTCCGATTGCATCCGAGCCACTTGGTCCCAATATCTCGGTAATACGATCAGCGTAACGGAAGCATAACCAAACAATCAGAGCATTCGCCAAAGCTGCAGCAAAGGCTCCGATCACATTAGGAATGGTGAAATTCATTGATGTACCGATAGCTGTTGTCACGGCAATGGCGCCCGGTCCTAAAGTGAGCGGCATCGTAAACGGATAAAAAGCAAGCTTCATCCAATCCTGATCGGTTCTCGGCTTATGAGCTCCGGCAGTTGACTCAACTTCCTCCTCCCCTTCACTAGAAGAAGAAGTATTATTCAAAGCCAACCATCCGGCAGAAAAAAGAATCAGGCCGCCAGCGACTCGAAGAACTCCGAGAGAAATCCCAAAAAAGCTCAGAACAAAAGAGCCGGCGCACAGGGTCACCAGCGCCATGATCAGAAAGTAAATACATACTTTATTGGATAAGGTCATGCGCTGAGCGCGGGTTGCTCCCGAGGTTATCGTCAGGAAAAACATCGCCGCCCCGATAGGATTAACCACCGTCACTAAAGACGTAAAAACATAAAGAAAGGTACTCAGGAATGAGGAAAGCATTTTGTGCTTATAGTATTTGGATAAGGATGCTGAATTTTATAGCAGAACAGTATTTCCTGAGAAGCCTCTTACCCAGAAATCAGATAGAAGACAAAAACAACCAAAGAAAAAAGGACGGTCAACCCGTCCCTATCTCTCGGTGTTCATAGGACTATCTCGACTTTTTCATGGCCTCTGCCATCAAACGATTACGAACCATTCTGCAAGCGCAGATTTCAATCATTTTTCTCAAAACTTTTTTCATATCTCTCCCTCCTTGATAAGAATAATAACCTATAAACATAGTATTAACCCTAATCTATCTCAAAATGAGACTGATTAGTTTCCTGGGGATTCTAGTTATGACTGGAAATGTGAATAAGTTTTCAAGAGGCCAATTCTCCATTTGTTTTAATTCTCATCAATTTCAACTGTGAACATGTTCACAGAAGAAATAAGCGGATAAAACAAAACCTCTTCAACGGTTAGGTCCAAGACGTTTGTCTTTATATGGAGAGCCCGGAGGCTACCTACTTTCGCAAGAAATACAACTCACTATCATCGGCGTGGAGGCGTTTCACTGTCCTGTTCGGGATGGGAAGGAGTGGTTCCACCCTGCTATGGCCTCCGGGCTTAAAACCGGTCAATTCGGAATAATCTTTTCTACTTTCGTGACTCTCTTTACTTTCGAGTCCCTTTGATCTCTCTTCGCTTCCAACCTACAACGCACACCGGTCACAAGCAACACGGTTATAGGATCAAGCCTCACGAGCAATTAGTATCAGTTAGCTCAACGCCTTACAGCGCTTACACACCTGACCTATCGACGTCCTGGTCTCGGACGACTCTTGAGGGAGGTTCAACCTCCGGGAAGACTCATCTTCAGGCAAGTTTCCCGCTTAGATGCTTTCAGCGGTTATCTCTTCCGCACTTAGCTACCCGGCAATGCCACTGGCGTGACAACCGGTACACCAGAGGTGCGTCCACTCCGGTCCTCTCGTACTAGGAGCAGCCCCCGTCAATCTTCCAACGCCCACGGCAGATAGGGACCAAACTGTCTCACGACGTTTTAAACCCAGCTCACGTACCTCTTTAAATGGCGAACAGCCATACCCTTGGGACCGACTACAGCCCCAGGATGAGATGAGCCGACATCGAGGTGCCAAACACCGCCGTCGATATGAACTCTTGGGCGGTATCAGCCTGTTATCCCCAGAGTACCTTTTATCCGTTGAGCGATGGCCCTTCCATTCAGAGCCACCGGATCACTATGACCTGCTTTCGCATCTGCTCGAGTTGTTGCTCTCGCAGTCAAGCACGCTTTTGCCATTGCACTATCAGCACGATTTCCGACCGTACCTAGCGTACCTTCGTACTCCTCCGTTACCCTTTAGGAGGAGACCGCCCCAGTCAAACTGCCTACCATGCACGGTCCCAAGACAGGATCACTGTCCGTGGTTAGAACCGCAAACAAATCAGGGTGGTATTTCAAGGTCGGCTCCAACACTGGCGTGGCCTCTTCTCTGCCTCCCACCTATCCTACACAAATCGGTTCACAGTTCAATGCAAAGCTGCAGTAAAGGTTCACGGGGTCTCTCCGTCTAGCCGCGGGTAGATTGCATCATCACAAACATTTCAACTTCACTGAGTCTCGGGAGGAGACAGTGTGGCCATCGTTATGCCATTCGTGCAGGTCGGAACTTACCCGACAAGGAATTTCGCTACCTTAGGACCGTTATAGTTACGGCCGCCGTTTACTGGGACTTCGATCAAGGGCTCTCACCCCATCAATTAATCTTCCAGCACCGGGCAGGCATCACACCCTATACGTCGTCTTTCGACTTTGCAGAGTGCTGTGTTTTTAATAAACAGTCGCAGCCACCTATTCTCTGAGACCGTTTCCCGCTCAAGGTGTCTCTCCTCTCACGGTACTACGGCACACCTTCTTCCGAAGTTACGGTGTCAATTTGCCGAGTTCCTTCTCCCGAGTTCTCTCAAGCGCCTGAGCATATTCAGCTCGCCCACCAGTGTCGGTTTGCGGTACGGTCCGCATCAGACTGGTGCTTAGAGGCTTTCTTGGAAGCACTTCCGATCACTTCGCCGCCGTGCGGCACGTGTCTTTGCCTTGGAGATGCGTCTGCGGATTTGCCTGCAGACCTCCTACGCTCAACAACCGGGACTTCCAACACCCGGATGATCTTCCATGCTCCGTCCCCCCATCGCATCTGACGCAGGTTCAGGAATATTAACCTGATTCCCATCGGCTACGCCTTTCGGCCTGACCTTAGAGCCGACTCACCCTGCTCCGATGAACGTAGAGCAGGAATCCTTGGGCTTACGGCGAGCAGGCTTTTCACCTGCTTTAACGTTACTCATGTCAGCATTCGCACTTCTGATATCTCCAGCAGTCCTCTCGAACCGCCTTCGCAGACTTACAGAACGCTCCCCTACCACGCACTGGATAACCAGCGCATCCGCGGCTTCGGTTAACAGCTTAGCCCCGTTACATCTTCCGCGCAGAAGGACTCGACCAGTGAGCTATTACGCTTTCTTTGAAGGATGGCTGCTTCTAAGCCAACTTCCTGGTTGTCACGGCCTTTCCACTTCGTTTTCCACTTAGCTGTTATTTGGGACCTTAGCCGGCGGTCTGGGTTGTTTCCCTTTTGAGTCCGGACGTTAGCACCCGGTGCTCTGTCTCCCGTGCTTACGCTTCCAGGTATTCGGAGTTTGCCTTGGTTTGGTAAGACTCCATGTCCCCCTAGCCAAAACAGTGCTCTACCCCCTGGAGCGACACACGAGGCACTACCTCAATAGTTTTCGGGGAGAACCAGCTATCTCCAGATTTGTTTGGCCTTTCACCCCTATCCACAGCTCATCCGCTAATTTTGCAACACTAGTCGGTTCGGTCCTCCAGTGTGTGTTACCACACCTTCAACCTGGCCATGGATAGCTCATCTGGTTTCGGGTCTACACCCTGCGACTGAACGCTCATTTCGAACTCGCTTTCGCTGCGCCTCCCCTATTCGGTTAAGCTCGCCACAGAATGTAAGTCGCTGACCCATTATGCAAAAGGTACGCAGTCACCTCTGACGAGGCTCCTACTGTTTGTATGCATGCGGTTTCAGGTTCTATTTCACTCCCCTCCCGGGGTTCTTTTCGCCTTTCCCTCACGGTACTGGTTCACTATCGGTCGATCACGAGTATTTAGCCTTGAGGATGGTCCCCGTCTTCGAACAGGATTCCACGTGTCCCGCTCTACTTCTCGCTTCCTTAGTACCGTACCAACTCTTTCGCCTACGGGCTATCACCCACTATAGCAGGCCTTTCCAGGACCTTTCGGCTAAAGTTCGTACTATCAAAAGCTAGGCTCCTCCGGGTTCGCTCGCCGCTACTGCCGGAATCTCGGTTGATTTCTTTTCCTGAGGATACTTAGATGTTTCAGTTCTCCTCGTTCGCCTCCGTAACCTATGTATTCAGCTACGGATACACCTTACGGTGTGGGTTCCCCCATTCAGATATCTGCGGATCAAAGCTCGTTTGCCAGCTCCCCGCAGCTTTTCGCAGGCGCCGCGTCTTTCTTCGCCTGTGATCGCCAAGGCATCCGCCGCATGCACTTAGTCACTTGATCCTATAACCCTGCCGCCTATTGACCCGGCCGGGTCACAAGCAACTCGTTCTCATGCCATATGCTTGTATGTCTTTGCTTGAGAAATCTCAAAGTTTCTCTTTGTAAAGATTTCTTATCACTACCCGTTCTCGCTGACTCTCATCAAATCAGCTTAAACGTTAGATTGATTATTCCGAATTGTTAAAGAACTATTGCGTCCTTAAATTTCTATCGACTTCCGATAAGAGCGGACACTCAGAACTTCTGAGCTCATACTGCTTTACTTGAAAGGGGATCCAGCCGCACCTTCCGGTACGGCTACCTTGTTACGACTTAACATTAGTCACGGTGCTCACCGTGGTCGCCGCCCTTTGCGGTTAGGCTAACGACTTCTGGTAAACACCACTCCCATTGTTTGACGGGCGGTGTGTACAAGACCCGGAACGTATTCACCGCGGCATGCTGATCCGCGATTACTAGCGATTCCGACTTCATGCAGTCGAGTTGCAGACTGCAATCCGGACTACGATCGGTTTTCTGGGATTGGCTCCGTCTCACGACTTCGCTGCCCTCTGTTCCGACCATTGTATGACGTGTGAAGCCCTACCCATAAGGGCCATGAGGACTTGACGTCATCCCCACCTTCCTCCGGTTTGTCACCGGCAGTCTCACTAGAGTGCCCTTTCGTAGCAACTAGTGACAAGGGTTGCGCTCGTTGCGGGACTTAACCCAACATCTCACGACACGAGCTGACGACAGCCATGCAGCACCTGTGTTCAGGCTCCCTTGCGGGCACACTCTCATTACAAGAGCTTCCTGACATGTCAAGGGTAGGTAAGGTTTTTCGCGTTGCATCGAATTAATCCACATCATCCACCGCTTGTGCGGGTCCCCGTCAATTCCTTTGAGTTTTAGTCTTGCGACCGTACTTCCCAGGCGGTTAACTTCTCGCGTTGGTGCGTTACTGAGAATATTACTTCCCAACAACTAGTTAACATCGTTTAGGGCGTGGACTACCAGGGTATCTAATCCTGTTTGCTCCCCACGCTTTCGTGCCTGAGCGTCAGTTATGTCCCAGGAGGCTGCCTTCGCCATCGGTGTTCTTCCACATATCTACGCATTTCACTGCTACGTGGAATTCCACCTCCCTCTGACACACTCTAGTCGAGCAGTCACATATGCCATTCCCGAGTTAAGCTCGGGATTTCACATCTGTCTTACTCAACCGCCTGCGCACCCTTTACGCCCAGTAATTCCGATTAACGCTCGCACCCTACGTATTACCGCGGCTGCTGGCACGTAGTTAGCCGGTGCTTATTCTTAGAGTACCGTCAGCAACACCCTTTATTCGAAGGTGTCTTTTCGTTCTCTACAAAAGTGGTTTACAACCCGAGGGCCTTCATCCCACACGCGGAATAGCTGGATCAGGCTTGCGCCCATTGTCCAAAATTCCCCACTGCCTCCCGTAGGAGTCTGGGCCGTGTCTCAGTCCCAGTGTGGCTGGTCGTCCTCTCAGACCAGCTACTGATCGTTGCTTTGGTGAGCCGTTACCTCACCAACCGGCTAATCAGTCATCGGCCGCTCCGCTCGCGAGAGGCCCTTGCGGGTCCCCCTCTTTCTTCCGTAGAACTCATGCGGTATTAGCCAACCTTTCGGCTGGTTGTCCCCCACGAGCGGACACGTTCCGATGTATTACTCACCCGTTCGCCACTCGTCGCCGGAGAGAAGCAAGCTTCTCTCCGCGTTACCGTTCGACTTGCATGTGTAAAGCGTTCCGCCAGCGTTCAATCTGAGCCAGGATCAAACTCTATTGTTTAATCTTGTGTTGTCGCTCGAATTACTCTTGCTTGGTGTTTGACGGAGTATTTTCTACTCCTTCATCTCCAATAAGATCGAGCAATTTAAATTTGCAGTCTTCACCGCAGACTTCTTAGTGCCCGCTCTTATCGGTCGTCGATAAATTTTTAAAGATCATTTCGGCTTTCGCCGCCGCTCAGTTTCGTGAGCGAAGAATCGAAATTTTACTCGTGTAAAATTTTCTGTCAAGCGACTGAATAACTTCAAATGTAAAACTTCGTTTCCGTTTATCGTTGCTGCGTTGTGCACCAGCGACAGGACGTGCATCTTAACGAAACAATTCTATGTGCGCAAGTTGGGTACGCCTTACAAATGTTTCTAATTGTTGTGTGCTTTATACAACATCAGTTTGCAGTTAATGATTCCGCATCTTTAGACGGCCACGCAAGAATAAGCATGTTGGCAAGAATAGCTGTTGCGCCGAGCAGTTCATATGAATTGAACGTAGCACCCAGAATAATCACCGACAGGGCAACTGCGGATAAGGGTTCAAAGGAACCGAGGATAGCTGTGATTGACGGAATAACGTACTCAGTACTTTTGAGATAACACCAGAATGCCGCAACCGTTCCGAAAGCAATTATTTGGAAATAACAAAGAACAGAGGGCAAAGTCCAATGAACATCCATTGCAAAGGGATTAGTGAAGAGACAAGCAATCGATCCGCCGACAACCATTCCCCAGCCCACAACATTAGAAACTCCGACACGAGAGATAACGTTTTAGGCTGTACAGTGCAAAACCCCGAAAGCGGATGACAGCAAGCCCCAAAATGCCCCGGTAGAAACAAAATCCAGAGACTCGAAATTTCCTTTGGTAACAACCAAAGAAACTCCGGTTATAGCCAGAAAGAGACAAAAGAATTCTTTGGGGACAGGTTTTCGATGTTTGCAGATCGCCAAATATCCGATGATAAAAGCGGACCGACACCAACCATAATAGCTGCGGTTCCGGCATTACTCTGCTCAATCGCAAGGAAGAACGTGTATTGAATTAAAAGAACGCCGACACCGTAGATCAAAACGTCACGGATATTTCGCTTTTCTTTGAACGGTTTCAGAATACTTTGAAATCCTCCGAAAGCAGCTTGAAGCGCCAATAACAGAACCCGGCTCCGATTAAGCGAAGCGTTGTAAGGTGACGGGCTTCAAAACCGCAGTTAGTAAAAGATATTGGGCAGCCACGGCCATACTTCCCAGCAGCAGCCCGCAAATGCGCCAGGAAGACACCTTTGAGAATTTTCAGCATTCTTGTAGTCCTAGAAACCAAAAGTTTAGCAATCCGGCGCTTTATTTAGGTGAGTCCGAGAAGTTGCCTGTTTTGCCAAACCGAACAAATTGAAATGCAAGACGACAAAATGTAGTTTTGACCACAGTTTTGCGAATTGCCATTCTGCTGTCTTGTCTTGTGGTCTTTTCCACTTATTCATTCTCCTTTTTCTTTTTCTATGTGAAAAGACCACATTTTTCCCGATTTTTCCACCTCTGAGGACTTTCCCGCCTAAATAACGATAGCGATTTCATTCTGCTGCCTATCTCGCCCTTTCAAAGAAGCAATAACTAATTTTTGTGGTCTTTTACACATATTCCAAAGTTTCTCCTCCGTAGATTGTGGTCTTTTTCTCATTGTTTAGAGCTGGAGAAAGCTTTAGAGCACAGTCACGCTGAAAATCCTTATCCGTTCAGCGACTGCCGGAGCATTGAGCTCAACCAACTAAATTCCTGCACATTTTCATTCTCTATTATGTGAAAAGACCACAATTTTTAGTCCTATGCGCTTCGGCCAAAACCACTTCTGAGAGATCTCTTTCAAGGCGTTAACTGCATTCTGATCCTATTGCGATAAATCGTTTAGACGGTTTTCTCTGGCCTTATTTATACTGTCTCTTCGAGTTCCTTACTCAATGAGATAAGCAATGACTGACGCCAAATATGTGAAAAAGGCACCAAGACAATCCAATCTCGAGCTCTCTCGAATTTTGGCAATGTACCTCATTGTGATGCATCACTTTTCCGTGCACGGCGGTGTACCGATTTGGAGCGGCTCCGCGCCTCTCTCTTTATTTTTACTTGGATCAGCTGCTTTCCACCGGAGGCAAAATCGGCGTTAATTTATTCGTCTTAATTACCGGATATTTCCTCGCTAAAAGTTCAGTAAATTTTCCAGCCTCATCTACCTTTGATAAAGACATTCTCCTACGTAATTGTCTTTTTCCTGCTCTTTGCGCTCTTGGCTTACATCCCTTCAACTGGAGTTCTTTGATCAGTTGTTTTTCCCATCCGGAATGATTTCTATTGGTTTGTTTCTGCCTATTTCCTTCTTATCCTGCTTTCTCCGTTTATTACCATAGGAATAAAGGCGCTGGGACAACGGAAGCTATTCACATTCTTATTGATTTTCGGATTTTTCTGGTCCGTCATTCCAACTCTAACGACTAAACCTGAATATTACGGTTCAACGCTTTTTGGTTTGTGTATCTCTTTTCTTGGGGCGCGTTTCTCAGAGATTATCTAGAAAGGAAAATCTTCTCCCAATCCCTGTGTTTGTCGGTTTGCGGAGCGAGCTGGGGCATTATTGCCATCATCATCGCTCTTGCCGATTGGAACAATCGCGTCGGGACTTTCATCGGTTACATTGATTGGTTCACCTTCGCAAACTTGTATAGCGTCTTCTCTTTAATTTGTGCCCTCTCGCTTTTGTGTTCTTCAAACAGATGCAGATCGGCTACAAGCCTTGGATCAACAAATTTGCTGCAGCGATGTTCGGTGTCTACCTCATTCATGAGAATCCGATTGTTTACCCATGGCTCTGGAGCAAAGTATTCCACGTGCCGGAATATTTGGGTTCCTCTTGGTTCATCCTCTATGCACTTGCAGTAATCACAATCGTATTTTTATTTGCGCGATTTTGGATCTTATTTGGGAAAAGGTCCTTCAATCCGGATATCAAAATACTTTTTCCTCCAGCCGTTAGATAAAAGAGTTACCGACTTCCTTAATGCTCCGGCGAGCCAAAAATAATTGTGGTCTTTTCCTCATTTTAACTTTTTACTTCCGACTTTTTGAGCTTTATACCTAACTATCTAAAATGGGAGAAACTTTTATAGGTTGTTTATGTCTGCTCCCATCATTGATTCTTTACCGCTCCCGCCTCATTCTCCAGAAGCCGAGCATGCCCTTTTAGGTGCGCTTTTAGCAAATCCTGAATCTTTCCATCTAATCGAGCCTCCTTTAGAGCCCGGTGACTTTTACAACTATGCCAATCGACTGATTTATCAGGCGATATTCTCTTTAGCGTCTCAAGGCAAGCCGGCTGATGTTCTCACGGTTTCAGATTTATTGAGAGAGATCGGGAATGAGAAAGAGACAGGCGGATTGGAGTACCTCAATCGTTTGACGGAAAGCTACGCCAGCGCAGCTAACCTCAGCGAATATGCAAGAATTGTCAAAGATAAGGCACTCAAACGCAACCTCATTTCCAAACTGGCTCAATTAGAAGCTGAGGTCAATTCAGACAGAGGGGCTTCTTCCGAAGACTTGCTCGACCGCGTGCAAAGCGAGTTCTTAAAAATGGGACTTGGCAAAATAAAGATGCTTCTTCTTTGAGTCTTCCGGCTCTATTTTGGACGGCGTCATTGACGAAATGCGTTCAATTGCAGACTCTCCGACAGAAATCCGCGGTGCGAAAGCGGAATCGAGCAGCTTGACGACGTGACAAGAGGCTTTAGACCCGGACAATTGGTTGTCATTGCTGCGCGTCCCGGCATCGGCAAAACAGCCTTCGCGCTTCAGGTCGCACGCCGCACTGCCGTTCGTCAGAAAAACCGGTTGCGATCTTCGCGCTGGAAATGACAAAGAACGAAGTTCTCAAAAGAATGCTGAGCTCTGAGAGCGAAGTTGAAATGGAAAGTATCGACGGCGCCCAAATGACGGATACTCAATGGAGCAGAATTTATCAAGCTCAAGAAGTGCTGTCTAAAGCACCGATATTCGTTGACAGCTCAAGCGAGCTGACGCTTATGCGCATTAAGACGAAGCTTCGCCAGCTCGCTGCGCAGGTTGGAACTATCGGATTGGTTGTAGTTGACTATCTCCAGCTGCTAGAACAAGAAGACGAGAACGCTTCTGCGGATCTTCGCTCCATACAGATCGGTGTTCTTTCTCGGGGCCTAAAGCTGCTGGCCAAAGAACTCAATGCTCCGGTCCTTCTTTTATCCCAGCTTAACCGTCAGGTCGAAAACCGGCCTAACCATACGCCACTTCTTTCCGACTTAAGAGAATCCGGTTCCATTGAACAGGATGCCGACATGGTGCTCCTGCTTTATTCCAAGGCCAAATTCGGGCAGGAGCAAGGAGACTCCAGAACAATTTACATGGATTTGGCAAAGCATAGGAACGGACGCCTAGAAGTTTTTTCTACGATTTTCAAAGGCGAGATCCAATGCTTTGAAGAATTAAACGCTTGGAATCAATGAGAAGAAAAAAGAGCCTAGACCGACGTGTTCAATGAACATCTAAATCTTGGAGGGCTTCGATCTAGGCCCGTAAACTGATAATTGTTAGAAAAAATAACACAAATATGGGATAAATAGCAAATTAAGAGACGGATTTTTTTATTTTTGAATTTAATAAAAGCCCTGATAGCCTTGGGTTTTAAAAATTAGCCGGAACTATTTTATTCTGACACTCATAACCGCTATGCAATGTAATTTCTGCGGCCTAAGCTAACTTTCAGGCGGTGAAATTGTGGTCTTTTTCTCATATTTTTAAGCTGGCCTTCTCTGCTTCGTCTTTCGACGACTTAATTCCCTCTCTTTCCTACTTTTTGATTTTCTTCACGTTGTATCGCTCCTAAATTTCTATTTTGCGAAACTTTTGTGGGATGCTGTCGGTGTGATCTGACTGGTTCTCTCTTTCAAAACCTTCTATGACAGAGGCTTGCTGATTTGTTCCATCCAAACTGAGCTGGTTGCGTCGCTTTAAAATTTTTTGAAGCCTTTTTCATTGGGTGTGTCTTTTAGTCGTAGGCCTTTTTTATATTTTTATATTAATCTTTTTATTTTTAAGGCCCTCTATTTTCACTTTTAAATCAAAAGTTATAGACGTAAAATGTATAAAGACCACAAAATATGAGAATTTGACCACAAATAGGCTGTTTTTTTCTGTGAAAAAGGCGACTTAATATGTGATTTTTACCACATATGCAGAAGGATTTATGTGAAAAAGACCACAATATTATGTAAAAAAGACCACAGTGTTCCGATTCTTTTTCCTTTTGGAAGAGGAAGTGTGAGAGAATCAACTATCGAAATGTCAGAATGAGCCGGATCGGAGGGTATTAATGGTCAGCGAAAATCAACAACAGGAGTTTGAACTCCTCACAGACGATGATGATTGGTCTGACAGCCCTAAAGCCGGGAAAAAGAATTCTTTATGGAATACCAATGCGGTCGTTGTTAAATCAAACGACCTGCTGACGGCGAAAACCAACCTCACCTTAAATGAGCTTCGAATCATCTTAGTTGCGATCAGTAAGATCGATTCGATGAATCCGGAGGTCAGAGGGGATGCAAGTTATTGGGTTTCAGCCAAAGAGTTAAGAGAGATCGGCAGCGAACGTTCTAAGGCCTATAAATACCTCCAGAACGCAGTCAATACGCTTTACAACAGAAGCGTTATCCGCACCTTCGGATCCAACGGTAAAGAACGAGATGAGTTCCGTTGGATTTCTAAGGTCTCTTATCGAAGCGGCATGATCGGTCTGACGTTCTCCCAGGAGGTCCTCCCCTTTTTGACGCGTATCCGAAGCAACTTCATTCGCTATCCGATTAAACAGATTTCCGAATTGAAGAGTGTTTCGACATTACGATTCTTCGAGCTGTGTGCTGCGCGGCGGCCAGGTCAAGAAGATGACGATTACCGAGCTTAAAGACATTCTTAACATTCCTCAAAAAAAATTAAACGGCGACGTCGCTCGAATTGTCAGAGAGTGCGCTGCCAAAATTAATGAGGCGACCAAAATTGACTTCCATGTGGAGTGCGAGTTCGTCCGAACCGGTAGAAAATTTACTCATATTATCTTTTCCGTTAAGAACCGTCCCAATATTCTTGTAGAAAGAACTCAGTCGGTTCCGCCGGAGGATGCCGGATGTTAGAGATCTTGTGGGCTATACCGATGAGGATTGGCAGAACCTGACTTTGTCGGACAGTCAGAGAAATTACTTTGCTTCTCTCCTTAGCCGTCACAACGACGGCGGCGTAGGCAACCGCTTTGCCGGCGAGTTCATCAATGCTGCCGGACGTGAAGGGTACTCTCAAGAGTCTTGGAAACGCTGGATCGAAAACCGTTTGGCCGATCCCAAGTTTGTGTATGAAGCGAGAGTCTATTTACATGACCTCGGGTTCAAACCTTTATCAGCGGTTAAGAAAAATGTGAAAAAGACCACAAATTAAAACCTCTACGAAACAGCTGCTCGGCTGTTTTGGTTTTTAGGAGTCACGGTTTTCTGAAAGATATTGTGGTCTTTTTCACATTGTTTAAACTGTTGCGTCTCTAAACGGCCGCATTCTTTCTTGTTTCTGCTCTCTTCCTCGTATCCTTGAAGAAAAAACAAGGACTAAAAATGGTTTATTTGGATACGATGCCTCTGAGATTCGGGCATTTTCGGGTTTTGATTACAACAGCGATGGGGCAGTTCCTAGGAGCCGCTGTTGCAACGCTTTCCGGCGTCTTAATTCCTCTTCTCGCCATCGTTCAGCATCATGAGCTGGATTCGGTAACACAGGGCCTGATTGCCAGTATGGAACTGATCGGCATCATGGTTGGGTCCTTTGTTATTGGAAAACTCGCCGATAAGGACGGATACCTTCCGTTTCTTAGACTAAGTTCCATCCTTGTTTTTATCGGTGCGCTTGTGGTCTACGTGACAGGAAGCATTGATCTGCTGATTCACTCGCTGTTTGTCATGGGATTCGGCATCGGAGGCGATTTTGCATTGGATTCCGACTATGTTGATGAAGTCATGCCGAAACGCTGGCAGGAAACGATGGTCGGTATCACCAAATCATTTTCTGCTCTCGGAAACTTGTCAGCTGGTGGAGGTTTCCTCGTCCTCTGTTCGATCGAGTGGACTGCAGAAATTTGGAGACAGATCTTCTTATTTGTGGTCTTTCTCTCATTTTTAATAATCATCAGCCGATTATTCTTCTTTAAAAGTCCCGGCTTTCTTATTGCAAAAGGGAAGTTTGACGAAGCCAGACAGGTTGTTAAGGCAATGCTTGGACCTGATGTAGAGATTCCACCGTCCTATTTGGAAAAACTTCTTCTTCTAACGGCGCTAAAGTAGATCTGTTTAAAGGAGAAACCCTTCAGAAAGTGATTTTTTCCGGTGTGCCTTGGGGATGTTCAGGGCTCGGAGTATATGGAATCGGCATCTTTCTCCCGATACTGATTATGAGTCTCGGCATTTCCGGTTTTGATACTTCTAAACCGGGTCCTTTAGGATCCGTAATGAACTCGGTGAATCTCACGTTTATTATCAGCTGGTTCATTCTCATCGGATTTATAGCCGGTCTTTTTATTCTTCATAAAGTTTCGACCGTCAAACAACAGTTTTACGGATTCCTGCTCGCCGCCGCGGCTGTTCTACTTCTGCTGCTCTGCTATTTATTCAAATGGCCTGCCGCTATTTCAATTGCAGCGTTTGTTCTGTTTGAACTGGCTCTTAACGCCGGCCCAAATCTTACGACGTTCATCATTCCGTCATTAGTCTTTCCGTTAGATATTAAAGCAGAGGGCGGGCTACGCTGCGTTCTTCGGGAAATTTGGCGCTGTGATCGCTGTCTTTAGTTTTCCTATCCTCATGAAGCTGGGAGGCGTTTCTCTAGCGCTAGTTGTATCAGTGGCTGTACTTGGACTTGGCGCTTTTCTGACCTACTTCTACGCGAAAAATTAGGACTGGAAAAATGAGAAAAAGACCACAAATCATCAAATGATTTTGTGGTCTTTTCATATCAAGAACGTTTGATCTATGCCAACTCGTCAATCATCCTGATCCTAATTTTGTCCACAGGCACTGCTACGACGGTTTTGTTGTCTTCACATAAGACGCAGACTTCGTCGTGACGATCAGAAAGTAATCGCGGAAGAAGATTGCCGGAAACTTTCTCACCTGCCTCATCTAAAAATTCAACTTGAATACCCAAGGCTTTACCGGCGGGCACACGGCGATAACCTCTAGGAAAGTCTTTCTTTTAAGACGATCCTCAAACGCAACGACTTTTGGGTTTCTGCGGAACGATTTTCTGAGTCTGTCCAATACAGCTTGTGCAGAACCGCGGCTAATTAGGCCGTCTTTGTCTTTGCAAGCTTCCAGATCTTTAGCGATGTTGGTGCTTTTTCACAGATATTGTTCAGGATCTGTGCTGTCTGGGCATCGTTAACAGCGCAATCGACAATCAATTTAAGAACTTCTTTCTTAGAAGAAGCTAATGCGGCAATACGAGAAATATAAGTTCTGTCTTTGCCCAAACGAGCAGCAATTTCGGTTTGGTTAAAACCGTTCTGAATCAGCTGGCTAATGCTTTGGATCAAATCCTGAAGCTTCATATTGTCGCGCTGGATGTTCTCGGTTAGCTGACCGAAAATTCTTTCTGAATCAGAAACAGGAGCATCAACAACAATAGCTTCTACCGTTTCCAAGCCGGCTTTCTTAGCCGCCAGCCAGCGGCGTTCGCCCTGCAGGACAACGTATTTATTGTTTTCACCTTTAATGACTGTAATCGGCATCAGCTGGCCGGATTTCATGGATTCAGCCAGCTCGTCGATATTCTCAATAACGGTTCTTACCTGAGGTCGGACCTCAATTGACTCTACCGGTAATTTTGTTAAAACCTTTCCATTGACGCCCGCGGCAATCGCACCGTTAAACTCGGTCAAGCTTTGATATTGGTCGGTTTAAAGTTTGAGTCTTTGCTTTGTAACTTTAAAAGTTTTCATAGTTAACCGATTTTCTTAATTCTTGCCAGCATTTCTTTGTATACGGCTTCAAGTTCTTCGTAGGATCGCTTGCCGTTGCGGATTTCGTCCACGGGGATACCCATTGTTGTAGCGGCATCAATCGGAGCGCGATGTCTGAGTTTGGAGTTGAAGATATCGCAATTGGTCTCAGAAACGAGATACTGCAGTGTGCTCTTAGCAGAAGCAGAATCATCGTATTCATTAACCACAACACCTAAAATTTCAGGCTGGGATTGAAATTCTGCTGCACGGCACGGATGGTATTGACCATGCCGGAGACGCCCCGACCGCATAGCCTGAGAGTTTGATCGGGCAGATGACATAATCAGCCATGACCAATCCGCCGAGGAGTTTTCGGCCTAAAGAAGGCGGGCAGTCAACCAAGATATAGTCGTATGCGTCTTTTAGTGCCTGAATATTTGCAGCCGGGTTACGAATGACATCCAACTCACGGCTTTCGATGTCATAACCTTCGTTCGAGTTCGGTTCAGATCCGATTAAATCTACGCCGTACGGGGTGTCATCAAAGATTCCGAGCTCTTCGAGATTCGGTTCAAAAAGAGCCGCAGACGAAGTAGCGGTGTACGGCTGTCCTTGTGTCAAAGATTCTGTCGTATTTCCTTGCGAATCAATATCGATGACCAGCACTTTCTTTTTACGATGTTTACGTAAATAAAAAGCGGCTTGCACCGTTAATGTTGATTTGCCGACTCCGCCTTTGATTAGCAAAGCTATGACCTTCCCATAGGGACTTCCTTAAATTTTTAGATATCTTCAGACGGTATCTTAACAAATTCAAAAATCGGCGTTTGAAATGTGACGTGTGAACATGTTCACACTACAAAAGAGTTGTGGTCTTTTCCACATAATATTGAAACTTCTGAGAGAAAGATTTCAATGATTATTAGCAGAGATTTGAAGGAAAATAAGAGACAAGAGCGACACATCTGTGGTCTTTTCACATAGTTCCGTTTTTCTAAGAAAAGTTGAGAGTGAATACGGACTTTAAACAAAGGAATCTAAATAAGTAAAATCAACAACGATTAGACACATCGCTGTTATTGAGAGAAAAAGAACTGTAAGCGAGAGCGAATTTTTATTTTTCGAAGCAGTTTTGCTATTCGAATTAATCGCTCCAAATTTCGGGACGGAATAGAGCAGACGAATGTTTCTAAAATCTGCTCTACTACAACAAGATTAGAAAAGATAAAACTGAGAAAGCCTGATTTGGTAAGGTCTGCGGCCGAGTTCCGCACTTTTAGATGCGGAAGACAGAGTTCGAGTGTGTGTTCAACGGACAGATAAAACAAAACCTCTTGAACGGTTAGGTCCAAGAGGTTTGTCTTTTATGGAGAGCCCGGAGACTACCTACTTTCGCAAGAAATACAACTCACTATCATCGGCGTGGAGGCGTTTCACTGTCCTGTTCGGGATGGGAAGGAGTGGTTCCACCCTGCTATGGCCTCCGGGCTTAAAACCGGTCAATTCGGAATAATCTTTTCTACTTTCGTGACTCTCTTTACTTTCGAGTCTCTTTGATCTCTCTCTTCGCTTCCAACCTACAACGCACACCGGTCACAAGCAACACGGTTATAGGATCAAGCCTCACGAGCAATTAGTATCAGTTAGCTCAACGCCTTACAGCGCTTACACACCTGACCTATCGACGTCCTGGTCTCGGACGACTCTTGAGGGAGGTTCAACCTCCGGGAAGACTCATCTTCAGGCAAGTTTCCCGCTTAGATGCTTTCAGCGGTTATCTCTTCCGCACTTAGCTACCCGGCAATGCCACTGGCGTGACAACCGGTACACCAGAGGTGCGTCCACTCCGGTCCTCTCGTACTAGGAGCAGCCCCCGTCAATCTTCCAACGCCCACGGCAGATAGGGACCAAACTGTCTCACGACGTTTTAAACCCAGCTCACGTACCTCTTTAAATGGCGAACAGCCATACCCTTGGGACCGACTACAGCCCCAGGATGAGATGAGCCGACATCGAGGTGCCAAACACCGCCGTCGATATGAACTCTTGGGCGGTATCAGCCTGTTATCCCCAGAGTACCTTTTATCCGTTGAGCGATGGCCCTTCCATTCAGAGCCACCGGATCACTATGACCTGCTTTCGCATCTGCTCGAGTTGTTGCTCTCGCAGTCAAGCACGCTTTTGCCATTGCACTATCAGCACGATTTCCGACCGTACCTAGCGTACCTTCGTACTCCTCCGTTACCCTTTAGGAGGAGACCGCCCCAGTCAAACTGCCTACCATGCACGGTCCCAAGACAGGATCACTGTCCGTGGTTAGAACCGCAAACAAATCAGGGTGGTATTTCAAGGTCGGCTCCAAGGCCACTGGCGTGGCCTCTTCTCTGCCTCCCACCTATCCTACACAAATCGGTTCACAGTTCAATGCAAAGCTGCAGTAAAGGTTCATGGGGTCTTCCCGTCTAGCCGCGGGTAGATTGCATCATCACAAACATTTCAACTTCACTGAGTCTCGGGAGGAGACAGTGTGGCCATCGTTATGCCATTCGTGCAGGTCGGAACTTACCCGACAAGGAATTTCGCTACCTTAGGACCGTTATAGTTACGGCCGCCGTTTACTGGGACTTCGATCAAGGGCTCTCACCCCATCAATTAATCTTCCAGCACCGGGCAGGCATCACACCCTATACGTCGTCTTTCGACTTTGCAGAGTGCTGTGTTTTTAATAAACAGTCGCACCACCTATTCTCTGAGACCGTTTCCCGCTCAAGGTGTCTCTCCTCACGGTACTACACCTTCTTCCGAAGTTACGGTGTCAATTTGCCGAGTTCCTTCTCCCGAGTTCTCTCAAGCGCCTGAGCATATTCAGCTCGCCCACCAGTGTCGGTTTGCGGTACGGTCCGCATCAGACTGGTGCTTAGAGGCTTTTCTTGGAAGCACTTCCGATCACTTCGCCGCCGTAGCGGCACGTGTCTTTGCCTTGGAGATGCGTCTGCGGATTTGCCTGCAGACCTCCTACGCTAAACAACCGGGACTTCCAACACCCGGATGATCTTCCATGCTCCGTCCCCCCATCGCATCTGACGCAGGTTCAGGAATATTAACCTGATTCCCATCGGCTACGCCTTTCGGCCTGACCTTAGGAGCCGACTCACCCTGCTCCGATGAACGTAGAGCAGGAATCCTTGGGCTTACGGCGAGCAGGCTTTTCACCTGCTTTAACGTTACTCATGTCAGCATTCGCACTTCTGATATCTCCAGCAGTCCTCTCGAACCGCCTTCGCAGACTTACAGAACGCTCCCTACCACGCACTGGATAACCAGCGCATCCGCGGCTTCGGTTAACAGCTTAGCCCCGTTACATCTTCCGCGCAGAAGGACTCGACCAGTGAGCTATTACGCTTTCTTTGAAGGATGGCTGCTTCTAAGCCAACTTCCTGGTTGTCACGGCCTTTCCACTTCGTTTTCCACTTAGCTGTTATTTGGGACCTTAGCCGGCGGTCTGGGTTGTTTCCCTTTTGAGTCCGGACGTTAGCACCCGGTGCTCTGTCTCCCGTGCTTACGCTTCCAGGTATTCGGAGTTTGCCTTGGTTTGGTAAGACTCCATGTCCCCCTAGCCAAAACAGTGCTCTACCCCCTGGAGCGACACACGAGGCACTACCTCAATAGTTTTCGGGGAGAACCAGCTATCTCCAGATTTGTTTGGCCTTTCACCCCTATCCACAGCTCATCCGCTAATTTTGCAACACTAGTCGGTTCGGTCCTCCAGTGTGTGTTACCACACCTTCAACCTGGCCATGGATAGCTCATCTGGTTTCGGGTCTACACCCTGCGACTGAACGCTCATTTCGAACTCGCTTTCGCTGCGCCTCCCCTATTCGGTTAAGCTCGCCACAGAATGTAAGTCGCTGACCCATTATGCAAAAGGTACGCAGTCACCTCTGACGAGGCTCCTACTGTTTGTATGCATGCGGTTTCAGGTTCTATTTCACCTCCCGGGTTCTTTTCGCCTTTCCCTCACGGTACTGGTTCACTATCGGTCGATCACGAGTATTTAGCCTTGGAGGATGGTCCCCCCGTCTTCGAACAGGATTCCACGTGTCCCGCTCTACTTCTCGCTTCCTTAGTACCGTACCAACTCTTTCGCCTACGGGGCTATCACCCACTATAGCAGGCCTTTCCAGGACCTTTCGGCTAAAGTTCGTACTATCAAAAGCTAGGCTCCTCCGGGTTCGCTCGCCGCTACTGCCGGAATCTCGGTTGATTTCTTTTCCTGAGGATACTTAGATGTTTCAGTTCTCCTCGTTCGCCTCCGTAACCTATGTATTCAGCTACGGATACACCTTACGGTGTGGGTTCCCCCATTCAGATATCTGCGGATCAAAGCTCGTTTGCCAGCTCCCCGCAGCTTTTCGCAGGCTGCCGCGTCTTTCTTCGCCTGTGATCGCCAAGGCATCCGCCGCATGCACTTAGTCACTTGATCCTATAACCCTGCCGCCTATTGACCCGGCCGGGTCACAAGCAACTCTCGTTCTCATGCCATATGCTTGTATGTCTTTGCTTGAGAAATCTCTTTTGTAAAGATTTCTTATCACTACCCGTTCTCGCTGACTCTCATCAAATCAGCTTAAACGTTAGATTGATTATTCCGAATTGTTAAAGAACTATTGCGTCCTTAAATTTCTATCGACTTCCGATAAGAGCGGACACTCAGAACTTCTGAGCTCATACTGCTTTACTTGAAAGGAGGTGATCCAGCCGCACCTTCCGGTACGGCTACCTTGTTACGACTTAACATTAGTCACGGTGCTCACCGTGGTCGCCGCCCTCCTTGCGGTTAGGCTAACGACTTCTGGTAAACACCACTCCCATTGTTTGACGGGCGGTGTGTACAAGACCCGGGAACGTATTCACCGCGGCATGCTGATCCGCGATTACTAGCGATTCCGACTTCATGCAGTCGAGTTGCAGACTGCAATCCGGACTACGATCGGTTTTCTGGGATTGGCTCCGTCTCACGACTTCGCTGCCCTCTGTTCCGACCATTGTATGACGTGTGAAGCCCTACCCATAAGGGCCATGAGGACTTGACGTCATCCCCACCTTCCTCCGGTTTGTCACCGGCAGTCTCACTAGAGTGCCCTTTCGTAGCAACTAGTGACAAGGGTTGCGCTCGTTGCGGGACTTAACCCAACATCTCACGACACGAGCTGACGACAGCCATGCAAAGACCTGTGTTCAGGCTCCCTTGCGGGCACACTCTCATTACAAGAGCTTCCTGACATGTCAAGGGTAGGTAAGGTTTTTCGCGTTGCATCGAATTAATCCACATCATCCACCGCTTGTGCGGGTCCCCGTCAATTCCTTTGAGTTTTAGTCTTGCGACCGTACTTCCCAGGCGGTTAACTTCTCGCGTTGGTCGCGTTACTGAGAATATTACTTCCCAACAACTAGTTAACATCGTTTAGGGCGTGGACTACCAGGGTATCTAATCCTGTTTGCTCCCCACGCTTTCGTGCCTGAGCGTCAGTTATGTCCCAGGAGGCTGCCTTCGCCATCGGTGTTCTTCCACATATCTACGCATTTCACTGCTACACGTGGAATTCCACCTCCCTCTGACACACTCTAGTCGAGCAGTCACATATGCCATTCCCGAGTTAAGCTCGGGGATTTCACATCTGTCTTACTCAACCGCCTGCGCACCCTTTACGCCCAGTAATTCCGATTAACGCTCGCACCCTACGTATTACCGCGGCTGCTGGCACGTAGTTAGCCGGTGCTTATTCTTAGAGTACCGTCAGCAACACCCTTTATTCGAAGGTGTCTTTTCGTTCTCTACAAAGTGGTTTACAACCCGAGGGCCTTCATCCCACACGCGGAATAGCTGGATCAGGCTTGCGCCCATTGTCCAAAATTCCCCACTGCTGCCTCCCGTAGGAGTCTGGGCCGTGTCTCAGTCCCAGTGTGGCTGGTCGTCCTCTCAGACCAGCTACTGATCGTTGCTTTGGTGAGCCGTTACCTCACCAACCGGCTAATCAGTCATCGGCCGCTCCGCTCGCGAGAGGCCCTTGCGGGTCCCCCTCTTTCTTCCGTAGAACTCATGCGGTATTAGCCAACCTTTCGGCTGGTTGTCCCCCACGAGCGGACACGTTCCGATGTATTACTCACCCGTTCGCCACTCGTCGCCGGAGAGAAGCAAGCTTCTCTCCCCGCGTTACCGTTCGACTTGCATGTGTAAAGCGTTCCGCCAGCGTTCAATCTGAGCCAGGATCAAACTCTATTGTTTAATCTTGTGTTGTCGCTCGAATTACTCTTGCTTGGTGTTTGACGGAGTATTTTCTACTCCTTCATCTCCAATAAGATCGAGCAATTTAAATTTGCAGTCTTCACCGCAGACTTCTTAGTGCCCGCTCTTATCGGTCGTCGATAAATTTTAAAGATCATTTCGGCTTTCGCCGCCGCTCAGTTTCGTGAGCGAAGAATCGAAATTTTACTCGTGTAAAATTTTCTGTCAAGCGACTGAATAACTTCAAATGTAAAACTTCGTTTCCGTTTATCGTTGCTGCGTTGTGCACCAGCGACAGGACGTGCATCTTAACGAAACAATTCTATGTGCGCAAGTTGGGTACGCCTTACAAATGTTTCTAATTGTTGTATGTTTTATACAACAGTCGATTTATTGTTCTGTCTTACCTAGATTTCTTTTGATGCAGTATTCGTAGCTTTCAACTTGTTTTTTGAGTGTGAACATGTTCACATATATGTAAGCTGGAGACTGAGTCCTGTTTAGGCAGAAGTTGAAACTCAAATGATGGCGTAAATAAAGAAAGGAGACCGCGCGGGTCTCCTATTGAATTGAAGCGTTAGTTGCTGGACGTATTATTTGGTTCCTGCTTGTCCCCAAACATCTCCCCAAGAACCGCTTAAGGCTCCCTTGGCATAGTCAACAACTCTGTTTTCAAAGAAGTTGGTGTGCGTTACACCAAGCATGGAATCGACCCAAGGAAGCGGATTGACGTTTACTTTAAAATCTCTTTCATGCCCATTGCGGCAAGTCTGCGGTCGCAGATCCAGCGAATGTAAGCTTTCACATCTGCAGGAGACAGATTCTGTTTGCTCATGTCATTGACGCCGAAAGCAAGGTCGATGAATGCATCTTCCAACTCGATCATTTTCTCGGCGATGTCGTAAATGCGCTTCTTCAGAGAGTCGGTCCAAAGTTCCGGATTCTCAATAATGTATTCACGGAATAAACGGATCATGCTTTCCGTGTGAAGAGTTTCATCATTGATGGACCAGGCGATGATCTGCCCCATGCCTTTCATGGTGCCGTTTCTTGTGAAGTTAAGAAGCATCACAAAACTTGAGAACAGCTGCATACCTTCCGTGAAGGCAGAAAAGCGCCATTTTACAGCGATGTTCTCCTGCTGGTCTTCGGCGAGACCGTGGAAGAAATCGTGCTTTTCCGCCATGGCTTCGTATTGCAGGAACTCGTTGTAAACAGTTTCCGGCATACCGATCGTCTCGATCAAATGAGAATAGGCTGCGATGTGCACCGCTTCTCGAGCGGCAAAGCTCGAGAGCATCATGCGAATTTCAGGGTCGGGAAAAGGGCAGGTAGGTATTGACGTAAGCAGAGCTGACGTCAATGTCGCCCTGTGTGAAAAACGGAAGACCTTAGTCAGAAAGTCTCTCTCTCGTCAGTCAAAACATTTTTCCAGTCCTTGATGTCTTCGATCATCGGAACCTCTGTCCAAAGCCAGTGCATTTGCTCACTGGCCATGAATGCGTCATAGGCCCATGGATAAGAGAAGGGCTTGTAATAATTACGGCTTTTCGTCAAACTGGATTTCATCACTATCCCTCACAGGCAAGGCAGCTGGAATTCTCGAGAACTTCACGCATGTTGATGGATTCTTCAAGACGATGTCTTTCAACTTTTTCGCCTAACTTATCAGCTTTGCGGAGCTTGTCGCTTCGACAGTAGTAAAGACTCTTCAAACCAACCTTCCATGCGAGGAAGTGACAGGCATGGAGATAGGCTATAGAAACATCAGCCGGGAAGAAGAGATTCAGAGATTGACCTTGATCAATAAATTCCTGACGGTCAGCAGCAAGATCAATAAGCCAGCGCTGGTCGATTTCCTGAGCGGTTTTGAATACATCTCTAATTACTTGAGGCAATGCTTCCAAATGCTGAACGGAACCGTCATGCGCAGTGATGCTTGTCCAAACTTCATCAGTGTTTAACCCGTACTCTTCAAGAACAGGAATAAGCATCTTGTTCTTAATAATATGAGCACCGGAAAGTGTGTCCTGACGATAAATATTTGCACGGATCGGTTCGATCGATGGCGATGTTGCGCCCATGATCAAACTGGAAGAAGCATTCGGAGCAACAGCGTTCCAATGAGAGAAGCGTCTTGGAATGCCGGCATCTTTTGCATCCGGGCAAGGACCGCGTTTTTCGCAAAGAATCTCATCGCCGCGAGCGCATTCCTCTTTGATATGAGAGAACATGCGGTAATTAATCGACTTGGCTAAAACGGATTCAATCGGAATTCGCTTGGACTGCAGGTAAGCATGGAATCCTAATGCTCCGATACCGATAGATCTTTCACGCAGAGCGGAATAACGAGCTCTTTCGACAGAGTTCGGAGCATTATCAATGAAGTATTGGAGGACATTGTCCAAAATTCCATTACGTCCGGAATGAATTGTTCATTGGTATTCCAATGGTCAAAATATTCCAGATTCAGGGAAGAAAGGCAGCAAACGGCAGTTCTTTTTTCGCTGGTCGGCAAAAAGATTTCTGTACAAAGATTCGAGCCATGGATCTTTAAGCCCTTGTCACTGAGCCAAGAGGGAAGGGCGCGATTCGCTGCATCAATAAAGACGATGTAAGGCTCACCGGTTTGCATTCTGAGCTCAAGGATGCGCTGCCAAATATCTCTGGCGGATACCACTTCTACCACACGGTTAGAGTGAGGATCACGAAGTTCCCAAGAATCATCGGCATCCGCATTAACCATACTCTTCTCAATTAAGCGCATGAATTTATCGGAGATGTTTACTCCGTGGTGCAGATTGAGAGTTCTTAAGTTCTGGTCACCCGTCGGCTTACGCATTTCCAGGAATTGAATGATGTCGGGATGATCCACATCAAGAAAAGCTGCATAAGATCCACGGCGAGTTCTGCCCTGACGGTAAGCAAGGCAAGCTGCATCATAGATTTTTAAGTGAGGCATTACGCCGACGGACTTATCGTCTGCGCTTCTAATATCTACATGGATGCCAACCCGCCGCCCAGCATGGAAAGCCAGTTGACTTCGGATAATGTATTGACAAGACCTTCAGCTGTATCCTGCATATAAACTTCAAAGCAGCTGATAGGGAGTCCTTTCTTACTTCTGCCGAAAGAAAGGATAGGGGTCGAGAAGGAAAGCCAATGCTTGGAGGCGTAGTCGTAAATACGCTGAGCATGAGCAGGGTTACTTGCGAATGTTTCTGCTACCGTTGCAAAGCGTTCCTGCGGGCTCTGCTCTTCTTCCTTCATGTAACTTTCACGAAGGCGTTTACGCGAAACTTCTCCTAATAATGAATCGCGTTCGAGATCAATTTCAATGCCCATTTGTTAATGTAACCTTAAGATTTAAAAGAGTTTTTCTTAAAACTAGAAATTTTGTGCGGCCTTCGATTGTACATTCAGAAGGGATGAGCTTGGCTTTCAAAAGCACTTTCAGAAGTAGCTTGTTACCAGAAATGAGAACAAAAAAAGGCTGGGCCGGAGCCCAACCTTTTGGATCAGAAAACGAAGAAATTAGAGGTGTACGAACGGATCGTATTCAGCTTTGGAAATCGGCTGCAGGCCAAGTGCTGCGCATACAGATTCGATATCGTAATGGCTTCTGAAGAAGGCGTTCCACTTACTAAAGGTAGGAGCATCCGTCATAAAAACTTCGCCATCCTGATCAAACAGGAAGTTTGGGTCTTCTCCGGAGGCTGAGATCAGTTGTTCTGTGTATTCCTGACCGTCGTGCCAATCAATGAACGAGAGAGAGCGAAGTTCACCTGTTTCTTTAATAAGAATGTTCATGAGACATCTCCGATTGAAAATTTAATATCTCTTACGGGTTAATAATGACATAAAAATTCAAACTAAAGCGATTTTACGAAAATAATTTCCTAAAATAGGTGTTAACACTGACAAAATAAATCATAAATTACATATTGCAATAGCGCTATTTCATAAGATGAAAATCCGCCTTCACGATTGAAAAGCACTAAATTTCCATCAATTTTTTAGTGAGAAAAAAGCAACATAGAGAAGAAAATTTGACATCTTTTTGTTCTCTGAGGTGAGGACAGAAAGCTCTAAGTTAAAAGAAAAGTACCTTAACTGAGGAGAATATTTGTCTTTGCGCTGCGGTTAACCGATGAGATTTTTGACACCGGCCCGGGACCTTGAAGTAAAAAAAATCCCGCTCCAGATTGATGTTGCAGAGCGGGAAAGGTGGGTCTAATACGTCTTAATTCGGACGCCTATGGATAAAGAGTTTTACTAGACAATGAATCTCATGATGAGCATGCCGATGGAAGCCATCAGGATGCTGTTCAACATAAGTAGCGGCCAGTATTTTTTAGGAACGTCGGCAACACCGAGAAGTCGGCCCATGTACTGAATCTGGGAAGCCATCAGGAGGAGGGCCGGAGAAAGAATGGTGATGTCATGTGCATTAAGGGTGCCGCTGGCGAGCAGGCTGGCTGCAACACCGACCCCGGCCCCGCAGGAGAGCCAAGTGGCGCACAAAACGGTAATGGCCTGACCGGGAAGATCAAAGATGCTCATGACCGGGCCGCAAACTTTACCTAAGAAAGCCATGACGCCGAAAAGATCAAGGATATAAGCCAAAACGAAAGCCATCAGCACATTAGGCATTAAGTTGTTAATGGCGACGTTAAAACCTTTTCTAAGGCCGGTAATGAAGATATCAAAAGGATTATTGCTCTTTTTGACTTGTGTGGCTGTTGCATTAGGCATTTTGGAAATCCTTCTTATAGAAAGTCTTGAGGCAGAAGCGGACGAAAACACCGCCGACAAACTTGAGGCAGAACATCACGACTAACGGGATCCAAACAGGAACCAGGAATGCCATGAAGAGGGCAGATGCGATAGAGAAATAGTTGTTAATTAAACCTGCACCTGCGTACTGCCAGCCTGCAATCACAACCAAGTTTTCTTTAGAAATCTTTCCGGAATCGACCAACCCCTTAGTCAGAGCTGCACCGGCGTCGGTACTCTGGAGGTCAGTAATAAGAGCCAAACCCGTGATACCCGGGACACCAAGGATCGGACGAAGCAGCGGGGTCATCAACTTTTGGGCTGCTTTTAAAGCACCGTAGTGGGAAAGAACTTCCAAAAGTCCCAAAGCCAACATCACGCCGGGAACCAGAGATAGAGCAAAAAGGAAACCGGCTCGTGCACTAAGACCGCCTTTACCGACGAAAGTGGCGGCTCCGGAAACTGACCCGAATTTGCCGATCAACGTAGTGAAGTCAAAAGCACCGAGCCAGCGATATGCATCTGGCATTTTGTAGAAGACACCGGAAAAGAAGCACATGGCAAAGAAGAGTGAGATATATGCGCCTACACCTACTTTTTCGGCTTCTTCCGCTTCTTGGGCTTGAATGCCGTTCGAAGCAGTTAAAGTTTCTGAGGACATGAGGTACTCCTGTAATCGTTAAAAAATGAATCAACGGAAACAGAATAGAACAATTGGCCCATCAAAAACCTTTGTCTGATGAAAATTATGTCGGAGTTTTCCCTAAGGTATAGAGAAATTTAATCTTTTAGAAGCCCATTTCTGAAGAAAAATTTCGCAAATAATGAAAGTCTGAAAATTCTAATTATCTGAACGGGGTCGAACAATTTATATTTCTTCTCTAAAAGGGGGATTTTACTGAGATGTTACACCCTGAAATTACCGTTTTAAAAACGGAAAGATCGGAAGTTTTTAATTGAAAGGTTTAAAAAACTATTGACAAAGCTAAATTTTGAAACATTTATTTATAAGATTAAAGCGTTGTTAACTTACTTCTCTAGGATTCGCAATGAAAAAAACTCTTTTAGCAGCTGCTCTTCTTGCTGCAACTTCTTATGCAACAGCAGCCTCTAACGTAACCTTGTATGGCGTTTTAGATGCAGGCGTTACGGTTAGCAAATTACACGGTGACTCCACAAAAGTTCAGATGTCAAACGGCAACTGGATGGGCAATCGCTGGGGTATCAAAGGTTCTGAAGACCTTGGAAACGGCAATTCCGTTTTCTTCAAACTGGAACAAGGTTTCAAATTAAGCAATGGTAACGAAGCTTCGGAAGGTAAGGCATTTAGCCGCGAAGCAGCTTTGGGCCTTTCTGGGACTTGGGGTACAGTTGCATTCGGTCGTTTCGGGGGCTTGTCTTCTGACTGCGGAACATATTCCATTTTAGGCGGTGCTCCCTATACGACATCTTTTCAGACAATCGGCAGCATGTATAGCGCCTTCTATCTGACAGACAGATACAACAATTCCATCATTTACCTCACTCCTGAATATAACGGTTTTCAGGGTTCCTTCATGTATTCCAATGGACGTGACAGTGATGAAAACAAATGGTCTTACAACCAGCACTACTACGGTGCCGGCCTGACCTATGGCAACGGACCTCTGAATGTTGATTTGATTTATGAGGCTTTGGACTACAAAGGGGAGGCCGACAAGAATAAGACAACTCAATTGTTGAACCTCGGTGCTTCTTATAATTTCGGAGCTTTCACTCTGTACGGTGCTTATGAGTATGCGATGCACGCACCATTACCCGGATTTGTTACTTTCCAAAAAGATGAAGACGACTTAGACGGCAAGGCTTTGGACAATAAATACAACAATGGAAAAGCGAATAACTATCACGCTTTTGCACTGTCTGCTTCAACCAATGCACTTGGCGGTGAAGTAATGCTCCAGTCTCAATTTGCTTTCGGTAAGAATAAGAACGCTTCTGAAGCAGGCTTGGAAGATAAATTCAACACCCTCTCTATCGGCGCGGCTTACTTCTATCATTTCTCAAAGCGTACTTTGATGTATACCCAGGCCGCTTGGGGTACAGCAGGGAAGGCTCTGAAGCATAACACAGACGATCTCCGCGGCTGGAATGCCACAATCGGCATGACTCATACCTTCTAATCCTAAAACGGATAGAAAGTGAAAAACGGGGAGCTTCGGCTCCCCGTTGTGTTTGTGTGAGTTTCAATGACTAGGAGGTACGGGAGAAAATTTCTAATGCTCTGAGCTGACCGGAGAGGGATGGTGAGGACGGGGAGCTAAGAAATTCGGGTCCTGTGCGAGGCTCTCAGACAAAATTTTGAGATTGTCCGAAATGTCCTTCAAATTGAGAATCAACTCTCTGATGTTATAACGGTTATCTACAATCGCTTGGTCCGCACCGGAAATTGTCTTATTCAGCTGAGTAACGAGTCCCGATCCTTTAGTTTCATGAAGAGTAGTGTTTAATTTTTCCGTTGTTTTAGTGAGTTCTGAAAGCAATGAATTAACGCGCGCAACATCTACTTTTGAGAGGATCGAATGGCTGGAGTTGACGTAATTTTCTGCATTTGAGAGCAGCGTGTGCAGTTTATCCGGATCCAGCATACTGACTGTATTGTTAAGTGTTGTGAGGAGCTCCTTTGTGGACTGAGTTTTTACTGCATCCGGAGTTACATCATCAATTTTGGTCTTAATGTTTTGCAGCGTTGCCAGGAAATGCTGGATATTTTCCAAAATCTCATTAGTCAGACTGATGGTCGCCGGAACGTAGATATATTTCGGTTTCCAAGGCACATCTTTAATTTCGGGCGGATAAAGTGTCGGGTTTAAAAAATTAGCCGCTAGGTAAATTGTTCCGGTGACTCCGGCCAACTCCGTTTGGAACCGCAATCCTTTCTGAATGAGATCTGGCAGCTGTTCTTTGAGCTGATTTTCATCTATGTAGACAATCATTCGTACGACTGCTACAGACGCATCAGGTGAAAACAAACTGATGTGGTCATCGGGGTATACCTTGCTCGACAATGAAATTTCGGTGACTTTTCCGATATCGATGCCCTTGAATTTGACCGGTGCCCCAGGGGAAAGGCCGTTTACCGATTCTGTGAAATAGGTTTCAACGATCGTTTTAGGCCGGAAATAATTTGGTGTGAAGACGGTGCAAAGCAGACCTATGAGTATTGCGATCACAAGCACAATGCTCATGCCGACCCAAAAGTGAAATTTGTCTCTTGATGCACTCATCTTTCAAAATATAAAACCATTGCCTAGCTCATCATTATAGGAAGGTGACGGCGGTTTAAGTTCTAGACAACTCAGGTCGATCCCAAAAGTGAGAATAAATCCAAGGATGAGAAAGCTTTCTGCAAAACAGTTTCTTTTCTCTTGACTGCCTATAATCTTCGGCAACCAACTAAAAGCAGTGGAGACATTCAATGGAAACAATGCAGGAATTGTTTTATCGTGATCCGTACGCAAGAGAATTTTCAGCAACTGTTACTTCCTGTCGCGAGGGCAAAAAAGGATTTGAGGTTGTGTTGGACGACACCGCCTTTTATCCTGAGGGCGGCGGACAGCCCTCTGACGAGGGGACCTTAGGAGAAGCTAAGGTTATTTTTGTAAAAAGGGTCGGTCCAGAGATTGTTCACTATATAGACAAGCCTCTGGAAGTTGGGTCTACAGTGATTGGGAAAATCGATTGGGAACGCCGTTTTGACAATATGCAGAATCATACTTGCGAGCATATTTTTTCCGGACTTGTTCACCAAAAATATAAATTGGAAAACGTCGGGTTCCATATGGATCCGGACGATATTACCGTTGATTTCAGCGGTGAAATCCCGATGGAATCGATCCCTGAATTAGAACAACTGGTAAATCAGGCGATCACTCAGGATATTGATATCAAAATTGAGTTCCCAACTGAAGAAGTCTTAGAGGCGATGGAATATCGCAGTAAAAAGGAATTGCATGGCGTAGTTCGCATCGTGACAATTCCGGGATGCGACCGCTGTGCCTGTTGCGGTACCCACGTTCGTCGTTCCGGAGAAATCGGAATGTTCAAGATCCTGGATGCGTCCAAACACCGAGGAGGAACAAGAGTTCGTTTTGTAGCCGGTGAACGGGCCAGGAGAGATTACGGATGGAGGGTAAAGGAGATAGCAAAGGTTTCTGCTTTATTCTCCGCTAAGCCGCATGAAATTGCTAAAGCAGCGGCAAATTTCATTGAAGAAGGAAAAGCGAAAGACCAGAAGAGTGCCCAAAGAACCGAAAGATATCTTCAGTTTGTGGCTTCCGGCCTTGTGTCTAGGAACGGTCTGGTGAAAGTTTTTGAAGAGGATTTGTCTCCTTTTGAGTTAAAACGTTTTGCCGGAATGCTGAAAGAAAAATTTTCCGAAAGTTCAATAGGAGTTTTCAGTTCGATAGAGGGCGGATTTAATTATGTTATTGCGTCATCAGATCCGGAACTCCCGAAAATCAGTAAATCCTTGAATGCCAAATTAAATGGGCGTGGAGGAGGCCGTGACGGAATGGTTCAGGGAACGTACCGTGTGGACAAGAAAGCCGTTGAAGAAGCTTTTGACGAGATATTTTCAAAATAAAACTCAAGTGTGAACATGTTCACATGTGTTTACACGTGCTGATTTTGAGTTGAGATACGTGCCCTAAAGAAAGTCGATTCGTAGAATGGATTTCGTAGATAGGTCACATGAAGTCGATGAAAACGACTAGAGGCTTGAGGAGGAAGAGATGGCAATTAGCGGATCAAACGATATATCGCTCTTGCAAATGGGCATCGGTTTATTACCGGTTGGGATCTCCCTGTTTTTATCCTGGAAGTACAAACTAGGTCTCTCTAAGTCGTTAATTATCGGAGTCGTCAGGGGTACGATTCAGTTGGTCGCTGTTGGATACATCCTTCTTTGGGTTTTTCGACAATCAGACCCCTGGGTGCTCGCTGCCCTTATCTTGTTTATGGTGGGGGCGGCTTCCGAGTCCGCTTTAAAACGCTTGGGCGGTCTCCAGAATGCAAAAAGTCGGAGAAAGTATCGGTGGATCCTGTGTTACCGCGATTTTCTTGGGGGCAGGTTTAACGGTTTCTTACCTTGAATTTGTTGTAATTCGTCCGACACCTCTTTGGGAAGGCCGTTACTTGGTTCCGTTAGCTGGGATGATTGTTGCTAATGCTATGAATTCGGCTGCTTTGGGCGTTGAACGTTTCAGAAGCGAGCTTGAATTGCGATCAGGGGAGATTGAGACATTGTTGGCGCTTGGGGCAACGCAGCAGCAGGCTGTGCTTAAAACGGTCCAGGTTTCTGCTTCTGCCGCGATGCTTCCCGCGATCAATATGTTGATGGTTTTAGGCATCGTGGCGCTCCCCGGGATGATGAGCGGCCAAATTTTAGCTGGTGAATCCCCCTTAACTGCTGTCAGGTATCAGTTATTAATCTGTTTTTCTATCGCTGCAACAGCAGCGATCGTGACTTGGGTCAGCATTCAGATGACTCAAAAGCTTTATTTCACCAAAAACGATCAGTTTATCCGTTCACAAGATTCCGGAGACTGACGAAAGAAGAGAAAAAACAGACGTCCTCGCAAATCGCCTCGGCGATTTCTTGACAATCTCCTTGTCATAAATGACAAGGAGATTGTCAATTGTTCTTACGTCAACGCACGGGGCGTTCTGCAGTACCTGTTAAAGAACGAATGCGCTTATAGATTTCATTACATAAACACTGGTAGTTATTAGCAGCTTGTTCGATAGAGGCAAATGGTGGGCGCTTACATTTTTTAGCGAGGTCTTTTTCCCACAAAAGTTGATCTTCCAATACTGCTTTTGGTTGTGGGCTAGAATTTTCTGCGGCTTGGACGGTTCCGAACAAAATTTGCTCAAGTCTTTGATACTCTTCTTGATGACAGAGAATTTCGTGGCTTTCTATTTTCCCTGCACGCCGTAAGCAAACTTTAAAGTTTGAATTTGTTTCAAGCTTCTCACCTTCCAACATGTCTAGGCGGTCTCTTGCAGCTTGGAGGTAGCAGGCCAAGCTAAGATGCTGCTGATCATTTTGTTTGCGGAGTGAATAATCGCAGTGACTTTGACGCCAACTTTCCCATTGTGATTGGTAACGCTGAGCGGTAATTCTTTCCGACTCTGCCAACAGCGTCATATTTCTATCAAGTGCCTTTGCAATGGACATATCAAGACGCTCGAGTAACCGCTCTTGACAAGCCGTTAATTGTCGATCATTGACTGCTCCTTTACGACAGGAAATATATTGCTTGTCTTCCTCGAAGTCCGAGGCTGATACAGCAGAAGAAAGGGCCAAAATAACGACAGAGAGAGATAAGCTTAGGCGTTTCATAAAAAATCCGTTGCGTGCATCACAATTGCGAGATTTTATTGTAGAGATTTATGAAACTGTTCTCTTCGTTGATACTAATAATTGTTCCTTCCAGAAGCTCCGAATAAGAACAAGCCGCCTCAGGAAAAACGAGGCGGCTTGACGTAACTGTGATCGTTGCTTAAGTTATTCGCCGTTTAGAAGTACACCGGCATCCGGAACAAACGAAGCATCTAATGTCGAGCCTTCCGGCAGTAGTGAAGTGCCGGGGAGGAAAGGAACTGACATCGAGTAAGGTTTCGGATTGATACCATTTACTACTTCGAATTGGTAGTCTATCCGGTCTCCTTCAAAGAGGCGGTTAATGAGTTTGACTGCCAGACAGTTTTCCGAGGTGCCGATGTTGAGGTTTTCTGGTCGTACGATCAGGAGCGCTTTTCCCCCAATTCTTGGAGGATTTAGGACGCCCATTCGAGCTTTGACCCTACGGCCGGCAACATCGACAAGGCCGTACTTATCTTCAACAGAAACAAGCGTGCCGTAGAAAAGGTTAGCCTGCCCGATGAAATCGGCAACGAAAGGCGTTGCCGGGTCATCATACAAATGCATAGGCGTACCGATTTGTTCAATCTTGCCCTTGTTCATCACCATGATCCGATCGGACATGGTCAAAGCTTCTTTCTGATCGTGAGTCACGTAGAGGCAGGTCAATTTGAGTTCCTGTTGGATTCTACGGATTTCCGTTCTCATGTGCAGGCGCAGTTTTGCGTCAAGGTTCGAGAGCGGTTCATCCATAAGAATCAGTTGCGGTCTTAAAACCAGTACTCTGGCTAAAGCGACACGCTGCTGCTCACCGCCTGAAAGCTGGTTAGGGTAGCGATGCTCGGCTTTTTCCAATCCGACCATAGCAAGCGCTTCTTTGACTTTCTGTGCAATGAGGTCGGAAGATTCTTTGCGAATACGCAGACCATAGGCCACGTTATCGAAAATCTTCATGTGCGGGAACAAAGCGTAGTTCTGGAATACGAAGCCCATGCCGCGTTCATTGGCAGGGATTTTTGTGACGTCTTTGTCTCCCAAAAGGATTTGGCCCTCCGTAGGAGTTTCAAAACCTGCGATCATGCGCAGAGTGGTAGTTTTACCGCAGCCGGACGGTCCTAGGAACGTGAGGAATTCGCCCGGTTTAACTTCAAGATTTACGTTTTGAACGGCGAAAAACTTTTCGTTGTCCTTAATGTAGCTGCGGAAATGTTTTAAGCGTAAGAGATACGGACATTTAGCGAAGTCCTCCGGAAGCGTCGCCTACCGGACAAAGAACTTTTGCCATTAAAGCCATAAAGGCAGAGGCGGCGAAGACAATCAAAATTAAGACGATGGAGAATGCACAAGCTTGAGCGAACTGAAGCTCGGTCATACATTCCAAAATACGTGTAGTTATCAAGGTCCAATTCACAGAAACCAAGAAGATCGTGGCACTAATCGCGGTCATCGAGTGGATGAACAGGTAGCGCATACCCGTTAAAACCGCCGGCAAGACAAGCGGAACGGTGATTTTACGGAAGGTGTAGGCCGAAGAGGCACCCAAACTTGTAGAGGCTTCTTCGATAGACGGATCAATCTGAGTTAAGGCTGCAATGACGTTTCGAATACCGGCAGAAGAGTACCGGAACACATAGGCGGCAATAAGAATGTAAACCGTGCCTGTGAGAACCAGCGGCTGATCGTTAAACGCAATAATGTATGCGATACCGACAACCGTACCCGGCAGCGTGTAGTTCAAGAGAGAAACGGTTTCCAGTGTTTTGTGACCGCGGATCTTGAGCCATTTGCAGACGTAGCCGATGAGCACGGCCAAGAGCCCGCCGAGCGGTGTGCCGATGCAAGCAATCAGCAAGGTGTCTTTGATGGCTTTCATGCCGAACGTAAAGACGTAATGATAGTTTTCTAATGTCAGGGAGTTATCAACACCCCAAACTTTCACCACTGAGCCCACCAGAATGATGGCGTAGAGATAAAGAACAAATGCCGTAATAAAAGCAACGGTACCGACCACAATCGAAGAAATGAGCGGTCCCGGACCTTTAATCGAGCTCCTTCCTCCGGCTTTACCGCTGACGGTGACAAAACTCTTACGGCTGACCCAGAAATTCTGCAGAGCATAAACGGCAAGTGCCGGGATTAAGAGCAGGAAGGACAGAGCCGCGCCGCCCTTGAAGTCGTACATGCCGGTAATTTGTAAATAAGCCTGCGTCGGCAGAACCGGGAAGGAGTGGCCGCCCAAAACCAGCGGAGTTGCAAAATCTGCTAGGGAGCAGGAGAACACAAGGAGAAAGGCGTTTGCCAAACCCGGGACTGAAAGAGGAAAGGTGACGGATTTGAAGACGTTGAACGGGGAAGCACCCAAGGAGTAGGCCGCATCTTCCAAGTTCGGATCGATTCTCATCAGAATCGTAGACAACGTCATAAAGGCAATGGGGAAGTAGGTCAGCGTTTCAGAAATGAACGTTCCCCAGAAGCCGAAGAAATTAAAGTTTTCCAGACCTAAGGCAGTCAAAATAATGCCGTTGGGTCCCAAGCAAAGCGTTAATGCAATACTTGATGTGAAAGGGGGAGAAATCAGCGGCAGAAGCGTGACTGCGCTGATAAAGAAAGTCAGCCATTTCGGAAGCGACAGACGCGTTACCGCAAAGGCAAAAATAAATCCGATGATCGTGCCGGCAAAACCTACGGCGCAGGCCAAAATAATACTGTTGACTATGGCGCGACGGTCATACCAATTGGCGAGGAACGGCAAGAGGTTATCAAATGTCAGATGACCGTCGACAATGAAAGTCATTGCCAGCAGGCGAACGATCGGGTACAGGACGAATACGCCCATGGCGAGCCAAAGGACGCAGATGGTGAGCAAGGTCACCGGGTCCCTCTGCTGCTTATTTCCGCTCGTCATTTAAGTACTCCTAATGAAACGGGGGTTCGACTTAATCAAGCAGAACCCCACAATTTTTAAATCACGTTAAAACGGTGAATGAATTACTTAATGACTTCGTTGATCCAGCGATTTGTATACTCTTTGCGCTTTTCGCCTTTCCAAGCGACGTCAACGTCTTTCATATTGATTTTGGAGAGGTCGAGCAGAGGATTGCTGGTCTTAACGTCGGAGCGTGTCGGAACGTAGTTAATCTTATTCGCAACGATGAAGTCAGCAAATTTCTTGCTGGCAGCCCAGTCAACGAATTTCTTAGCGGCATCCATATTCTTGGCATTTTTAACGATGCCGGTGGCCTCAATGCCGTACGAGACACCGTCTTTCGGATAGGTAATCACGACGGGGTAGCCTTGCTGCTGAATGTCAAGCGCGTCAACAATGTAGAAGATACCTGAGCCGCACTGGCCGGTAGCGATAGGCATTGCACCACCTGCACCGCTCTTTGTGTACATCTGGATATTGCCGTTTAACTTCTTCTGATACGCAAAGGCGGGATCTTCGCCCATAACTTTTACGAGGGAGTAGATACGTTCCGTAGCCGTACCGGAAGTACGGGCGTCGGCCATCTGTAGGTTGTTTTTGTAGCGCGGATCGAGGAGATCATTCCAGGACTCCGGTGCATGCATTTTGTTCTTTTCTAAGAACTTGGTGTTCGTTAAGAAACACAGAGGAATGATACCGATACCGGTCCAGTGATTCTGAGGATCGCGCAGGCTTGCAGGGATGGCATCGGAGTCTTTGGGGCGATACTGTTCGAAGATGCCTTCTTTAACGCCGGCAGCGTAAGTGTCAGCTGGGCCCCCGAGCATGACGTCAACCTGAGGATTTTTCTTTTCAGCATTCAGACGGGCCAAAGCTTCGCCGGAGGAGAAACGCATGAAGTTAACTTTGACGCCTGTGTCTTTTGTGAATTCTGCGAAAACCTTAGAAGCATATTTTTCAGGCATGATGGAATATGCATTCAGTTGTTCGGCAGCATTGACAGATCCTGCCAACAGCGTAAATGCCATTGCGGCAACGGTAAGTAATTTCATAGAGACCTCTGAGTTAACCGACGAAGCGTCGTAATAGTCGTAATTGTAACCACGACAGCTTGATTTGTTGAACTTTTTTGCACAAGGCCGATACAAAGCGCTTATTTCTCGGGACTTCCATGAGGCAAGAATCCAACAGACGGGAATTTCAACGGTTGCGCCTGACCTTGATACAAACAAGTACCTCATTGAAAAAAACGGAATTTTTAAGGAAAAATCCTGAAAAAAGTCAAGGCAGCTGAAGCTGCCTTGAAACAGAAAAATCAGACGGGAGAGTTTTCACCTTCCAAAACAGAAGGGAAGTCTCGGAAATCAATTTTGGTCTTCTGGACTTTTTCTTTAATGGGAAGAACTTTGTGGAGCGGCTCGTTATGGACTAAAGAGAGCAGCAGCGCCTGATACTGATCTTCCGTCATTTCGCAGAAAACGGATTCTCCATTCACCATGCAGAAACGCACGGGTTCTTTGAAGGAACGGGTGTCGGTGAAGCAGACAAGATTAAGGTTGATGAGTTTCCCATCCGGAAGCAGGACGATCATAGTTTCTCCTTGGTTTTCATTATTCATACTTCAACTTTTCTATTCTAGCTGTCGGGGATAGCCTATTCTTGAAAGGACTACTTGGAGTTTGAGAAAATTGAGTTTTCCTTTAGATCGACAGAAAATAATTATTCTGCCTACCGCGGTACATTGAGAAATATTCAGATAGCTCGAAGGTAAAGAATAGTTCCTATGGAGAAGATCCTCAATGAGTCCAAGATGGTCCCTAAGAGCGTCTTCTCCTCAATTACCCAAACTTGGAATGGAGTTGAAAATCAACACGATGGATGGAGAACTTATAGAGGTTGGATCATCGGAGGCCGCAAGAAAGGTAATACTGCTCCATGGATTGACGGGGACCGGTTCCGTTATTAAGCCGGTTGCCGAATATCTCCGAAGGAGTCTGGGGAATGACTATTCTTTCCTCCTTCCGACAGCATCCGTTATCAGGGTCAAACAATTTAATGGAGAACCTGTTCACGCCTGGTTCGACGTTAAAAACTGTGATTTTCGAAAAGAAGTAGATGTAGACGGTATTTTTGAATCGTCCCAGCGTATTGGCTCCATGATCAGAAGAGAGATGGCGCGAGGAATTAGTCCGGACGATATCTTTCTTGGAGGATTCTCCCAAGGAGGCGTCATCGCATTAACAGCAGCCCTTTTAGAGCCCTTCCGACAGGCGGAGTTTTGCTTTGTCTTCCTATCTTCCCTTAGATGAACCACTTGTCAGTCGACTTACGGATGCTTCTAAGACTATTCCGGTTTTTCAGGCTGTATCTCTTAAAGATGAGTTCATTTCCCAGGAAGCATCCGAAAGAGCCTCCTCTTTCTTAGCAAATCGAGGCAACCCCATCCAGACTAACACGTATGACATGAAACACGAAATCAGTAATAGAGAACTTGATGACGTCGCGGCGTGGATGAAATCTTTAGGTTGAAAATTTAGCAAGCTCAGAAATCCGGCATAAAAAATCCGCCGGCGAACAATCTTTGCCAGCGGCTTTGTTAACTTCAGGAGTACTTCTCTAACGGCTCCTATTATACATTTTCTTAGTGAAAATACTAGTATTCATCCTAGGGGAGCACCTCGTTTTGAATAAAATATAACTAATATGAGTTATATTCATATCGAATTTTCTAATGAGAATCTAGCGGCAATGCTTTCTTTGCCGGTGAGGGAAGATGAAATAATTCAGAAATGATTTCGTAATCAACGCTGTTTCCTTCAATGTTGTGGTGAACAAATCACAAAAAATATCCTAGGAATTACACTTAAAAATTTCGTAAGGACAACAAGTTAACAAAAGGTTACACCATTCCCAAGAAAATTTTAAAGTTCTAGCATGACCACATAATTATTAACTCAAATCCATAGGTGCAAAATGGTTGGTGTACTTCTCACGCTGGTTGCAATTGGGCTGGTTAGCTACTTCGTTATTAAAAACTACTATCCTCCGATTATCCTCTTGCTTTTGGGCTTGCTGTTGCTGTTCTGTGCATATCTAGAAGGTGTCCCGGCAGTTGCTCCTAAAGCTTCCACAAATTTCTTTGCGTTTGACTTTGCTCAGGCATTTACAAACCTCTTGAAGGGTCGTCTGCCTGGCTTAGGTCTCAACATTATGGCTATTGCCGGTTTTGCTGTTTATATGGACCGCATCGGTGCCAGTAAAGCTTTAGTTAAGCTGTGCGTTAAGCCTCTGAAAGCCATTCGCTCCCCTTATGTCCTGCTAGCTCTGACGTATGTCGTAGGGCAGTTCATCGCATTGTTCGTGAACTCTGCTGTCGGACTCGGCCTTCTGCTGATGGCTTCGATTTATCCGCTGCTGGTTGCACTAGGCGTTTCTCGCACCTCAGCTGCCGCAGTCATTGCGACAACCTGCTGTTTGGACTTGGGTCCGTCCAGCTCCAACGCGATGCGTGCTGCCGACCTTTGCAACATGGACGTCGTGACTTACTTCGTTCAGGGCCAAGGTCCTGTCGCCCTCTGCACGATTGCTTCCGTTGCAATCGGTCATTTCTTTGTCCAGCGTTGGTTCGATAAGAAAGAAGGCGCTTTAGCTAATAAAGAAGATACAAAGGAAAGCGCTTTAGACGTCGACAAGGCTCTTGAAGGTGCCGGTCCCGCGTATTACGCCATTCTACCGATGCTGCCGCTGGGTCTCCTGATCGGTTTTTCTCCTTTAGTCTATAAGGCCATCAAGCTGAATCTCGTTACCGCGATCATCGTTTCTTTAATTATTGCTTTAGTCGTCGATATTGCAACTCGCCGCGATTTTAAACAGTGCTGCAAAGATTCTCAGGCAATTTTTGAGGGTATGGGCAAGGTCTTTACCTCTACCGTCAGCTTGATCGTTTGCGCAGAAATGTTTGCTCTCGGTTTGAACAAGATCGGCGGTATCTCCACGATGATTCAGGCGGCGGCTTCTATCCAGAACGCAGGTTTGTTCATCATGTTGATCGTGATGCTCGTCATCATGATTGTTGCCGCTATCGTTACGGGATCCGGCAACGCCGCCTTCTTTGCTTTCTCTCCGCTTCTTCCTGAGGCAGCTTCTTCTGTCGGTATTCCGACATTAGCTCTGGCCGTTCCGGTTCAGCTGTCTGCCGGTATTGCTCGTACGATGAGCCCGATCGCTGGCGTCATCATTGCGGTCTCCGGTATTACAGGATTAACTCCGATTGCCCTGATCCGCCGCACAATCCCGGTCATGATCATAGCAGTGATCGTTTCCGTAACCAGCAGCTTAATCTTCTTATAAAAGGATCTTTCTATGGCTTATTTAATAAAAGGGGCTCATGTCTACAACCCGGATAATTTGGGTGTTCAGGACGTTTTGGTGGTTAACGACAAGATTGCTGCAGTCGGTAAAGATCTGACGGTTGTTTTACCTGAACTTGAAACGGTTGAGGCTTCCGGCAAAATCTTGACACCGGGCTTCATTGACCAACATATTCACGTTACCGGTGGCGGCGGGGAAGGCGGTCCGCGCAGCCGTACGCCTGAAATCGTTCTCAGTGAACTGATTTCCTGCGGCACCACGAGCTTGGTCGGTGTTTCCGGAACAGATAGCGTTACTCGTTCTTTGCCGAATCTTTTGGCCAAAGTCCAAGCCTTGACGGATGAAGGCGTGACCGCTTGGATGTATACAAGCAATTATTCTTATCCTCCGACAACTCTGACGGGATCGGTTAAAAACGACCTGCTGATGGTTCATGAGGTATTAGGCGTTAAGATCGCATTGGGCGACCATCGCTCCTCCTTCCCGACAACACAGAATGTTCTCGACCTCCTGACACAGATTCGCGTAGGCGGCATGATTGCCGGAAAGATCGGTGTTCTTCATATCCATCTTGGCAATGTTCCGGGCGCATTTGAGATGTTCGAAGAAATCGTTAACCGCGGTTTCCCGATTCGTCACATTCGTCCGACGCACTGTGCTCGCGATAAGTATGTCTTCGGCAAAGCACTTGAGTTTGCGAAGAGAGGCGGCCGTATCGACATTACAACCGGCGGCTCCTGTTGCTTTGAAAGCCCTGCAGATGCAGTTGAAGCAGCATGGGATGCCGGAATTGAACCGTCTATTATGACAATGAGTTCTGACGGTCATGGCTCTGTACCTCGCTTTAATGAAAAAGGCGAAATGGTTGGTCTCGGTATCGGAGGCGTTGCGTGTAACCTCCGTGATCTCAAGAAGCTGATTGCAAGAGGTAATGCGGTTGAAAAAGTTCTTCCTCTTCTGACTCGCAACGTAGCTCGCGGCTTGGAAATGAAAGGTAAGGGCGAAGTTGCCGTCGGAAACAGCGCTGATATGTGCCTTTTCGATGAAAACTGGGAACTGCAGGACGTCTACAGTAAAGGCGTGCTGATGATGAAGGACAATGAGCTCCTGCAGAAAGGAACCTTCGAATACTAATTTTCTGATTATGTGAATTAGACCGCACTTCTGTTCAATCGGATGTGCGGTTTGTTATTCTTGCTCGGTATTTTTAAAGATCCTAAGGATTGAGATGAACGGGAAACAAAAGGAATTTTTAGCCAAGAGCGGCATTAACTTAACTGATGGCTTGATTTATTTCTCCGAGAACGAAAGACTCTATGAAAAGTACCTTTTCCGTTTTTTAGAAGAACCGACATTCCCTGAGCTTTTAAAGCAATAGAAGAAGACAGAAGAGAAGATGCCAGAAGGGCTGCTCATTCTTTGAAGGGAATTACTGCCACGCTGGGTTTTACCAGCCTGAATACACCCGTAAAAGCTCAGGAGTTCGATTTTAAAAATGGACGATGGGAAGAAGGAAACCAATATACGGATGAGCTAAAGAAAGAATACGCCCGCATCATCAGCGTTCTTCGAGCTGCAAAGGCACTGGAAAATTAAACCTAAAATAGGATGCGTATTCACATAAGAGGGTTTTCACCTAGTGGATTATGCTAATATGCAGATGTGGCAATTGAATGTTGTCACTTCTCCTTGGGATTTGAGGTTGAGTTGAGATTACGTTCTGCCGAGCAAGTCGGCCGTAATTTCAAATTTAGATTGGAGCGCTCGGGATTGATTCTTCGAGCGCCTTTTTTTGTCTGAGGTGCCTTAAACCAGTCGGCATTTTTCCGCACAAAATAAAACCTCTGCAACGAAATCGAAGCAGAGGTCCTTGGGATTATTTTGGTTTGTTGAGAAAATTGTATTAGTACGTAAAAGCTTTGACTAGAGTAATAACACCTAGAGGAGTGAACTATTTTAGGCAAATAGCAGAAAAATTATTCTTATATAGGGTTTTTATCTAGATGTTTGTGCTAATATCTCTACGTGGCAAATGATTTTGTCACTTCTCCTTGGGATTTGAGGTTGAGAAGGATACATTCTGCCGAGCAATTCGGCTGTATCTTTCTGATTGATTAAGAGCACTTGAAACTATTTCTCAGGTGCTTTTTTTTGCCTTTCGGTTGCTGAAATTCAAAAAGAAAACGGCCGGAGCCTAGAGGTTCGAGCCGTTTCACACGTAATTCAGAGGTTGGAAATCAATACACTTCTTCGATGTATTTCCAGGTTTCAGGCCCACTTGGCGGAAGAGCCGGTTTTTCAATCTTGGGGACTTCGCCGTTCAAAGAATGAAGGAAGGCAACAATATCATCCACCTGCTTCGCACTTAGATTGGCGTCGAGCTGAATGTCAGCCATTGTCCCGACGGCCTCCCGACTTTGGCAGCTGATTCTGGCTTTTTCCATTTAGAAGCCAGAATCCATCGGGCTTTTCAGAATTTTAAAATTTACGTCGGCGTAGCTACAACTTTTGTCAGTGGCAAATGCAGTTTTCTCCTTAAAGCTGAAGGAGCCTCTACTCGATTAAGGGCTTCCAAATTAAACAATGCCGACATCCGGTCAAATAAACCGGCCTCATAAAGCCTCAGATAAAATGGTACCTGAGGGTTAATATCGTCATAGACAACTTCAGCCGTTCTCAATGCTTCCAGCATCTTCTCGTGGGTTATCTCTTCTTTGCCTAGTTCATTTTTAAAGGTATAAAGCATGTACTTTTCAATGACCAGGCTTATGAAGCAGCTAAGAAAGTGGCCGTAGATGTGAGGATCAGTCCACACGAAGCAGGGACGAGCCTCGAGGTATGTCTTGCTTACCCTGAAGCAGTCTTCTATTTGCCAGAGCTTTCGATAAATCGCTGTTGCATCGTGCGGTGATATTTCCAAGTTAGTACAGATTACGTAATATCCGTCCCACTTCGCCTGTTCGTTAATCTTCTCCCAGTTAAGCGTGGGCGATCCTTTGCCCTTTGGAATTTTGACGAGAGATTTATAACCGCTGTTTTAAGGCGGCTCGGATCCTCAACTGCCTTCTTGGCTTTTTCAACGGCTCTGTCTCGATCTGCTTTATCCTTTGCGGCTCTCGACGGACTATACGAGACGACCCATTTGAGATCCATAGTGTCAAGAACATTCGATGTCTTGTAATTACGGTGCCTCGTCGGACTTTCTCTCATCTCGAAGAGCTCTTGCTTTACGTCTAGCGTCTTGTATCGGCAAACAACTTCTCCCTCGTCATTGCAAACGAACTTCTGCCAGTTTTCTTGGTCTAGGATCTGCTCTTTCAAGTGTTCGGAAGTAGTTTTGAATTTCTGAGCAATAACAAAATCGTAGCCAATATCTTTAAGATCAAACAGATTCTGACAGCTGTTAAGACCGCGGTCTGCTACGACAATGAGCTGCTTGAGGTGATAAGTTTTCTTTATTTTTTCTATTAACGGAACCATTGTCCCGAACTCGTTGGTATTGCCGTTAAAGAGTTCGTAGTCGATGGGTATGCCGTTTTCGTCCATGACTAACCCGAGAACAACCTGGACTTCATTGACTTTATGATCTTTGCTGATTCCAAAGTCTTTGTAGTCAGATACGCAGCGGCTCTCAAAGGAATAGGTGGTCACATCGTAAAAAGCTGCCGTTACCTTTCTCTTGGTTTTCTTCTGGATTTCTTTGTTCAGATGCCTCACGATGGTGGCCTTATCTTCCTGGAGGAGATCCAGAACTTTATATAAATCTTCCAGGTGATCGACTTTTGCGTGATCAATAATGCTTCCGGAGCGATTGGCAAAGCTTCTCAATTTGCTCGTCGGCTGCAGCAGTCTTTGCTCTGTCAGCAGATAAGCCGTCTGATCATAAGAATACTCAATCTTTCTGCTTCGCTGTAGGTGCCTAAACATCTCCGGCAGCTTCAAGTCGGACCAGACCTTTCTGATAAGTGCGGCACCGACGTTGTAAGTCTTAAAACATCCGGGCTTGTCGTTGAGTCCCTTGGCTGCCTGGGAGAGCTTATCCATTCTCTCTTTGGCTTGTTTTTCTACTTCTTGAGCTTTGGTGCTCGCTTCAAGCTGATTTTCTTTGGCAATACGCTCCTTTAATTTCTCAACGTATTGAGGATCCTTGAGCAGTGCAGCATCAAGCCGCCCATGATTTTCAATAAGTCTGGAGCGAGGCTGTCCTTTTTCATTTCGATAGCTTGAATAAACACGGATGTACTTGTAATTCTTAACCGAAACGATTGAAACGTGCAGAGGCATTGCCACCCTCCGAGACTGAGATACTCTTAATTATATCATATGGTGCTACATTTATGCTACATTGACGGTAAAAATTTTTGGGCTCAAACCCATATTAGGCTTGGGTTAGGCCCAAAAACAACTATAAAACTCAGGAGAAAACGGCCGGAGCCTAGAGGTTCGAGCCGTTTCACACGTAATTCAGAGGTTGGAAATCAATACACTTCTTCGATGTATTTCCGGGTTTCAGGCCCACTTGGCGGAAGAGCCGGTTTTTCAATCTTGGGGACTTCGCCGTTCAAAGAATGAAGGAAGGCAACAATATCATCCACCTGCTTCGCACTTAGATTGGCGTCGAGCTGAATGTCAGCCATTGTCCCGACGGCCTCCGGCAATGTTCTGATCGCTCCATCGTGAAAATACGGAGCTGTTTTTTCAATGTTCAAGAGTATAGGCACTTTGAACATCATTTCATCCCATGGTTTGCCGGTGATGTCCATTTTTCCTTTAGAAGGATTGTTGGTAATGTAAGGCCGAACGGAACCGACTTTTTGGAAAGACGTTCCGCCCAGAAGATTCCCGTTGTGGCACATGATGCAGCCAGATCTTCTAAACAGTCTTAAGCCGTCAATTTGCTGCTGAGTGAGCGCTGTTTTATCTCCTTTGACATAGCGTTCAAATGGAGAATTCGGAGTCGTTAACGTGCTTTCAAAGGCTGCTAAGGCCTCCGCAATTTCGCTAAAAGTCGGGTTCTGACTTCCGAAGGCTTTTTCAAAATAAGGCCTATATCCTGGAATGGACCGAATAACTCCTTCAGCTAACTCAGGCGTCATTGCCATTTCGAGAGGATTGGTAATCGGGCCCGTTGCTTGTTCAGATAGATTCTTAGCTCTTCCGTCCCAAAACTGCGCAATCTGTTTGCCTGCGTTAAAGACAGTCGGAGAGTTCACTGTCCCTTTTCTTCCGGCGTAACCAATAGAAAGAGGCTTCGTATCTGCACCGTTTGTGGAAAGATCGTGACAGCTGTTGCAGGAGATTTTGCCTGATAACGAAAGTCTTGGATCAAACCAAAGCATTTTGCCAAGTTCGATTTTGCCTCCTGCTGAGGCGTTTGAGGAATATTGACGGAATCAAGGAGCGCCGCGGAGGAAGATAAGGCTGTAAAGGCGAAGAGGGAGCCGACGATTAATTTTGTTCGCATAAATCTCTCCGAAGAGGAATATTAGATTGATGTTAGTCGCGGATGGCTCTTCAAAGGAGGTCTTTCACTCAGATTAAGCGGAAAATTTTTCCCACAGTACTACGTTAATGGTTTGTACTGAGTAAATGTCCTTAAATACTTTGGTAGCTGTTTCCCGGAGCGCAAAGTAAAATCCAAAGAGACTTGGAGAGAAGTGCCTTTTGAGGAGGAATACAAATGAAGTTAGGAAAGATGTTTGTCTTGACTGGGGCCTTTTAGTAATGACTAATATCGCAAACGCAAAATTGCCCGGCTACACGGAGGGCGCAGAAATAATGCGGCCGAAAATCGAGAACGGCCAAATAGACTCTATGTCTGGCATTATTTATTCGCAAATCAAGGGGCTGAGAAGCAACAGAGCTCTTCGTATGACGGTGATGATTCCTCGAGACGGCAAAGCAAAACCCGCAATTATTTATTTCCCCGGCGGGGATTCACTTCCGCAGACCATGAAAAATTCACCGAAATGCGAACAGCTTTAGCTAAGGCTGGATTTGTGGTTGCAGCCGCTGAATACCGAACAGTTCCGACAAAATATCCGGCATTAGTTAATGACGCAAAGCTGCTGTGCGATTTCTTCGTGAACACGCAAAGAATATGGTATTGATCCTGCAAAGATCGGCGTTCTCGGTGACTCTGCCGGCGGGTACCTTGCTCAAATGTCGGGGCTACTAATGGTGAAAACAGTTTGATAAAGGTGATTTCCTGAACCAGTCTTCTGACGTTCAGGCTGTCGTGTCTCTTTACGGGTTGTCAGACCTTCGCAATATCGGCGAAGGATTCCCAGAAGAAATTCGAGTTGTGCATGATTCGCCCGCTGTGACTGAAGCTTTGTTAGTGAACGGCCCGGCGTTCAATACTTTCCCCGGCGAAAGCATTACGAAAGATCCGAAGAAAATGCTTGATGCCAGCCCTCTCGGACACGTCAGCGGTAATGAACCTCCTTTCCTTCTTCTGCACGGAAGCGCTGATCCATTGGTCAGTCCTGAACAAAGCGCCAGCATGTACCAAGCTTTGAAGGCGAAGAATCAAGATGTGAAATATATCTTGGTAGAAGGTGCAAAACACGGAGATCTCCCCTGGTATCAGCCGAACATCATCAATACTGTTGTGAATTTCTTTAAAGAGAAACTTGGAGATCCAGCTAAACTTGCCGAAAGCAAACAAGTGAAAGGCGGAAGTCTTTAATTCTCACTAGAGCCTAAACAGGTGCGCCGAGCGCACCTGAAAGCATCTTCGGAATTAAGGAACTACGAATTTGAAATTGTGGCACTGAGCACAATAGTTTTCTGACTTCTCATTGCAAGTGGCACAAGATGCAGTCACCGTTATGAGGAGCAGCATGAGGATTTGCATCTGGAAGATTCCGCGTCTTTTCCGCTAGTACTGCCTTCTGATGACATTGTGTACATGTTTCTTCTGTGGGGTATTGAGGATTTTTCATGTCAGTACCATGGCAGGTTTGGCACTGAACGCCTTTTGCTTGGTGCATATCTGCTCCCAGCTTACCCGCGCTGAAGGAGGGTAGCGACAAACAAAGACAAGAAAGTAAGAACAGTACTTTTAAAAGATTCTGATTGCTCATTTTTCTTTGGCTGAGGAATTTTGAAGTTTCAATCAGCGGCGCAGGCGCCGCTGATTGGAAAGTACGGCTAGCTCCAGTTTTGTTCTTGAGCAGCTTTTCTTCCTGCAATTCGTCCGTTGGCTAAGCAGTCAAGAACGGCACAAGAGCCGAGTCGCACGGCGCGTGTACACCCCGTTGATTCTCCGGCGGCATAAAGGCCGGGATGGGTTTGTCGCTGGACACATCAATGACCTGGCCTTTGCTATTGGTTTCCAAGCCGCCCATGCAGTGGTGAACCTTTGGCGAAAGGATTGAGCAATACCACGGTCCTGTTCCGATGGCCTGGGCTCCTTTGTAGATTTTCTGCCCATTTCGTCCGGAGTACCTTCGGCCTGGTGCTTGTTGTAGTCGGCAATAGTGGCCTGCAAGGCATCCATCGGTACGTTATATTGTTTTGCCAGATCTTCTAATGTCGCGAATTTGTGGACAACTTTTCTTTCGAGCTGCTTGTCCAAAATTCCGGGACGGCTCTTCTGAATCGTCAGATCAACGGCGGTTTGGTCTGCTAATGCGATGCAGGTATGACCTTTATTGTTATTGGTAATAACAGCGTCGGCACGAATCTTTCGGTTGGCTAATTCATTGACAAATCTCTTGCCTGTTGCACAATCGATCAAATTCCTTGTGTTGCTGCCCCTGGGCGAAATACAAGGCGACGCCCATGCCTTTTCTTCAGGAGAATTCCAAGGGCCGCATTGAATCCAGTCGGCCTGAATCAAATTACCGCCGATTCTGGAGGCTTCTCTCAAAGTTCTGACGTAGCGCCCGGCTGGTTCGTTGTGTCGAATTTGTCCGTCAATTTCGGATCATGTTTCATGCGGTAGTTCACATCCGCTCCGAATCCTCCATGGCAAAGGATTACGGCTTTTTGGCCTTGATGAACTTAACTTTGCCGGACTGCGCGTTCGGGAATCTGTAGCCTTCTCTTACCTGCAGGCCTTTAACTCTTCCGTCCTCATCACGAATGATTCTTTCTACGTAGACTCTTAGTCTGACGGGTATGCCTAACTTCTTGGCGTATGCAAGTTGTTTATGGACAATTTCGGATCCGGACCCGTTGATGGTATAGACGTGACGGGGAACAGAGTGACCGCCTTCCTGGCCGACTTTGTCGTTGTATTGGACACCGAGTTCTTTTACTGTCCACTCGTACGTTGGTAAAGCTTCTTCGGTCATCGCTTTGATTTTCTCGGGATAGCCGTAACCGAGTCCGGCGGCGATCATGTCGCTTGCCAGAAGTTCAGGAGAATCTTTGATGCCTAATTTAACTTGAGCCGGATTTCCCGGAACTGCGAAAATACCGCCGTTAATGACGGAATTTCCGCCAGGCGCTCTCATCTTTTCCAGCACAATAACATTACCGGCATTTGCGTTTTAGCTTCTGCGGCCGCGCAAGGCCGGCAAATCCGGAACCGACGACAATTATGTCAGCCTCTTCATCCCACTTTGCTGGCATTGGGTCCTTGGCTCTTTGCATTTGCAGTTACGGTAATTAAGGAAGAGGTAGCCAAAAGAGCGGAAGATGATAAGAACTTTCTTCTATTGAGGGTATTCATGATTTTCTCCTTAGAAAATAATAAGTTATGGATATAATCGTAAATACTTCTTTCTAAGTCCACCATGTTTTCTCTAAACTCTTAATTGTGAAATAGACAATTAAGAAGACGTATGAAAATCTCGGAGCGACTTCTTGCCTGGCAAGTGCTTTTATCGCTGTCCGAAGGAAAAGGCTTTTCTTTAGCAGCGGATAAGTTTGGTCGGGACGAAGCCTTTTATTGCCGCCTAACACATGGGCTTGAAACTGAAATCGGAATCCGGTTAACGGAGCCTCATTCAAGGCCAGTTCGTTTAACTCAGGATGCCATTGAGCTGCGCCGGAGATTGAATGCTATTTGAGGCCGCAAAGAAGTTAAAAGAAAGATTTCTGCTTCGGGAAGTCATAAGTTATCAATAAAGCTCGGGATACCGGTTAATGTTCCTCGTACCAGTTTTGTGGAAATTATCCAAAGTTACTCTCATCAGGATCCAAATCTAAAGGTAGAGATACTTTCTGACGTGGACCATGAGGACGTGATTTCAGGCAAGGTGGATATTGCGTATTTACCGTATCGTCCGCCTGCGGAAGGGCTGTTTATTTGGGATGTCAATAAAGTAGGGAACGTTCCGTTAGCTACTCCCGAATATGTTAGGAGGAAATCCGCAAAGTCCTGAGGATTTGAGAACCCACGACATTATTTTGAGAGCGGGCCGGAATTATCCGGCTACAACCCATTTGCAAAAGACGGTGAATTACGCCCACTTGAGTACAAACAAATTGTTTTCTCCGGCGACGTGCTATCAGGTAAAGAGTGGCTGATGGCAGGGATGGGGGTCGCAATAGATTTATCTCTCGCCTTTGTTGGAGGGATATAGAACAGGAAGGTTGTTGCCGGTATTAAATGGCTGGAGTAGAGCTCCGTGGGATTTGACGGTGGCAATAAAAAAGCAAAACCTTTCCAATCAACGCCTTGTAGCTCTTGCAAGGGCTCTTGTCGAACATGAGACGAAAGCTTCTATAAAACGAGCAGAGTTTTATGCCCTGGGCCTGCAAAAGATAAAAGCCAGGCAATAAATCAACACAGCTGGTTAACTGTTCGATTTTCTGCAGACAGCAGAAAAATCCTTGTTTTGATCATAGACGGAAGATTTAACGTCAAGAATCCCGAGAAGCGAGGAAAAAAGCTGATCATGAGAAGCGTCCGCTTTGCCTGCTCGCGCAGGCAGACGTCGTTAAGACCGAATTTTGCTCAAAACCTTTGACAGCCACAGAAGCATAGGGACTTCTTTTGCTCTTTAGGCGCGATTAATTCCGGCGCGCCGTGCAGATACATATTGTTTTCGCCAAGGCTTTCCCCATGATCGCTAACATAAAGCAGTCCCGTATCAAAACCGTCCAGACCCTTTAACCAATCAATGACGCCGGCTAAAAGTGGTCGGTGTAAAGGATTGCGTTGTCGTAGGCATTCACAATCTCTTCCCGAGAACAATTGTTGAGCTTCTCATCCGTGCAGACAGGCTTAAAGACTTCAAAATTTTTAGGATAGCGTTTAGAGTAAGCGGGGCCGTGGTTCCCGAGCTGGTGCATAAAGACTACGGTCGTTTTGCCCGGTTTTAAGATTTCTGAGGTATCAATGCCTGCGAGCAAGGCTTCGTCATAGCATCTCGGTCCTGAGCAAAGCGAAGGGCTTTGGTTTTAGAAATGGACAAAGATGGGACGCCTTTGCAGACGCCCTTGCATCCGGATTGGTTATCGACCCAAAACATTGATGCCTGCTCTCTGAAGAACCGGCAAGAGGCTTTCTTCTTTCAAAATTCTGTCTCTGTCGTAGCGATCTCGACCAACACGGCTGAACATGCAAGGCAAAGAGACATCGGTACTCGTGCCGCAGGAGATCGTTTTGCTGAACGGAATCACATTTCTGGCACGCAGCTGGGGCGTCGTATCACGGCTATAGCCCGCAAGACCCCAATTGGCTAAACGAGCGGTTTCTCCGACAACAACGATAAAGAGTGTTCCCTTGTCATTCTTGTGACTCGCTCCAAGCGCGGGCTTTGGGTCGATGACGATGCGAGGCGCATCGACCTCTGTAGAACCGTCTTTAAATACTGCTTTGTACGTTCCGCTGAAGACGTTTACTGGTGAGATTAAATTTCTAAGGACAGGCTCTGAACGAATCAGCGAAGAGACGCCCTGGAAGTTGAGCATGAGGAAACAAACTCCGATGACCAGCCCAACTAAAGCTTGAAATATGCCGCGTACAAAAGAAGAATGCTTAATCGGGACAAAGAAAGTTAGATAAAGCTGCGGGAGGCATAAAAAGGCGAATTCTAAAAAGAACTTGGCAGTTAGAAGTTCCGCAACCTCAGCCGTATCGGTAGCGAGCGCGTTGCGCATCATTTCCGAATTAATAATGGTCCCATACTGATAATTGAAGTACATAGCTCCGGCTGCGCAGACCGTAAAGAATAAGCTAAAGACTTTAATTAAGAAGCTGTGGTTTAAGAGCCGAAGAACCGTGAAAAACGCAGAAAAAGAATAAAAGCGCAAACAGCTAAAAGCCATAGGTCCGAAAAGAGAACTTGAGCGCTGAGCAAGCCTTAGAGAAAAGGGAAGATTAAAATAAAAGTCAGAGAAAAGCTGTGATCAGGCAGTAAGAAAGCGCAGAAATAGGTTTTGGCGAATTTTACCGGAGCTTTAGGAAAGAAAAATAATCGATAGAACAGGGCGCAAATAGCCCAGTCCAAAACATCGTAGCAAAGGAATGAGAGAGGAAATGTGCGCCTTGCGCCTGACGCCCAACCCCTAAAATCCAGCCTAATGCTAGAGCGAGGATAAGGAAAATCCAAGATCTCGTCACGCGGAGCTGGCGGAAGGCAAAGTAAAGGGAAAACAAACAAAAACCGGAAGAGGCGTGTCCTGCAGGGAAACACTTTCCGGCGCTCCCGCTTCCGCCGTACTGAGGAAGCGACCAAGGACAAGGAGAGGCGGATAAGGACTTCAGGCCGCTGATGATGAGCGCACAGGCCGAAATAGAAAGCGTGACGTACAGGCAGACTTTTCGATAAGGCTTTAATCGGGCGAACTTCTTCAAATAAGAAAGCAGAAAAAGAATCAGCGAACTCACCGCAACAGCAACTGCGACATACTTGCCGCCTTTATGGAGCACTGCTGAAAAAAAAACTTCCGTCCCTAACCAATTATTTCCGGAAAGATAAAACGGTGCCGCAAAAATGAGTCGATCGGTGCGTAGCGAAACTCCGAAATTAGGCATAGCAACCACAAAGGAAGCAATACCGTTAGAATGTCATTGAAGCTCCAAACCAGGAAAGAATTGGTCTTCTTTGGCACTTTTAAATTCATCGTCTACAACTCCGCACCGATCGGAAGATAAGTATGGGTCTCTTGCCTGAAATGACGGGTTAAGCGATCGTGAAAACTACGTTAAAACGAACAGATATGCCGACGATTTTGATTGTGGAAGACAACGAGGACATTAGGCTCAACCTCGTTGAATATTTAGAGTCCAAAATTACCAGACCGACAACACGGATGACGGCTTGAAAGCTCTGGCTTTAACAATCGTCAATAAATATGACCTCATTGTCCTGGACATCATGATTCCCGGTATGGACGGTCTGCGCCTTTGCCGCGAACTGAGAAGCCGGGGCAACACGACTCCATTATTATCTTGAGCGCTAAAGACAGCACAGACGACCGCATCATGGGTCTTTCCGAAGGCGCAGATGATTACATAGTGAAGCCTTTTCCTTGGCTGAGCTTCTGCTGCGGATCCAAGCCGTCCTTCGCCGCAGTTCAACGCCGGAAGAAAAGTTCTTCAAGTCGGGAATCTCAGGCTCGAACTCGACAGCAAGCGGGTATTTCGCGGAGATACGGAGCTCAAGCTCAATCCGACAGCTTTCCGGATTCTTGCCTTTTGATGCAGAAAAGTCCCGAAGTTGTTTCTCGTGAAGAAATTGAGGATGAGATCTGGGGCTTCCAGCGAGTGGCCGGGGATAATTTGAGAGCTCATATCTATCAAATTAGAAAAATCGTAGACAAGCCTTTGAAGAACCGCTGATTGAAACTCGTCACGGGTTCGGCTGGGCGGTACGAGCAAAAGAGGATCGCGGGGAATGAAAAAAGGTCGTTCGCTCAAGCAATCGTTGGGACTTTTGTGCGGCTTAATTGCAGCCGCCTGCGCAGTTCTTTATTCCATTACATTGGTTTATGTTTTAGAGACGGCAGAGAACAAGCTCATGGCATCTGTGATGGATGACATGCTGCAGACGGTTGTGACTGCCGATATTCTTCAGGGAAAGCCGCCGCGATTGGATCAGGTCACGCGTCTCTATATTGAAGGAGATCCTACCCGGCAGATACCGGAGCTTTTTAAAAATTATCCTCAGGGCTATACAGAGTTCACGGATGGCGAAGATCTCCACACTTACACCAAAATCATCGATGGGAAGCGTTATGTCCTGACCCGTCATCAAGGCAACTTCGAAATTTGGGAACGGCATCTTTTCCGAATCGGCGTGGTCGGATTTCTTCTTTTAATCGCTATTTGCTCTTTCGTCGGCTGGTATTTGGGCCGTAAGCTGCTGTCTCCATTGGGACAGTTAACCAAGGAAGCCGTGAGAGCCGAGGGGCTGATTCAGAACGGCAAAATTTACACGGAAGAAATTTTCAAGGGTTATTGGCCGGACAATGAAATCGGAGAATTAGAAAGATCTTTTAAGGCGCTTGTTTCGAAACTCAAAGTGCTGGCGATGAAGGAGCGGGCTTTCTCTACTGAAGTCAGCCATGAAGTTCGTACTCCCCTCACAGTGATTGATACGAGCCTCGAACTTCTTAATGAACAGGTTCAAAGCAACGACCGTCAAAAAACTTTAATTCGCCGGGCGCAGAATGCCTCTTCCAGAATTAAAGGGATGGCGGAGGTTTTCTTAAATATCGGACGTGCTAGAACAGGTCAGAACAACGCGCTTTGCTCAATGCCCGAACTCATTGCCGGCCTGAAAGAGTCTTGGAAACAAAAGGCTGAAAACAAGGGATTAAAGCTTTCGGTCGAACTGAAGAATGCGCCTAAGCAGACATTTAATGAGGTGCTCGGGGCAACCATCTTTGACAACCTTGTCTTCAATTCCATTCACTATACGGACAAGGGTTCGGTGACTGTGATTATTGATGAAGATAAGGCCATTATTCGAGATACGGGCATCGGAATTAAAGAAGAGGATAGAGAAAAGGTTTTTGACCGAGGTTTTAGAGCCGGACAGGGCAGTCGCGGCCATTATCAAGGATTTGGGTTGGGACTGGCAATTTCGAAGCGCGCAGCCGAGGCCTTAGGCTGGAGCATTTCCCTCAAATCCGAAGTCGGCAAAGGTACCGACTTCGAGATTCGTTTCAAGTCGGACTCAGTTAACGAGGTTAACGGCGATTAGCAGGAAGGGAAGGACGAAGATCATCGCAACAGTGCTTGCGCCGACGGCCTCAGAGGCAAACTCTTCGTCTCCGCCGTAGGCTTTAGAGAGCACGGCAATCACGGAAGAGACAGGAAGCGCGGAAGCCAAGATGAAACACTTCCGCATGAGCGGATCCATGTCCAAAGGCATCGTGCACAAATACATCGTAATCGGACGAATGACGTAGCAGGAGAGAAGAATCAGCCAGACTTCCCTCGGGAGTTTCTTGAGCTTCTCAAAACCGATTTGCCAGACGGTAATACCGACAAAGACCAATGCCAGCGGTGTCGCTAATTGACCGATTGTATGGGTCGACTGAGAGATGAATTTAGGAACGGGAATTGACAGAAGGACAACGATTAAACCGATAAGGAAACCCATCAGCGGCGGGGAGAGCAGCATCTTGAGTCCGTGAACCGAGAAGATCTTAGGTTCTTCTGTCATGCCTCGGCGCGCACCGTCTAACTGAATGTTAAAGATGCCGACGGTCCAAATGAAGACGCAATTGGCAAAGAAGTAGACGAGCAAATAAGGAATTCCGCTCGAGCCGTACATTGTCTGTACCAGAGGGACGCCGACGAACAAAACGGTCGCGCCGGTAAATGCGGCAATGAACGTTCCTTTCATGTGAGGCCGAACCCAGCCGAGCTTGATGAATAGGACGGAGATCAAAAGTTCAAGCCGACCGTTAGGAACGGAAGCCCGCAAACTTCAGTAAGTTATAAAGCTCCCCGTGCGAAAACTTAGAGATAACAGAATAAAAGAGGAAGCACGGAAGAGCGGCGTTGACGAGTTTAGAAACGATACCGCGGTGCGATGGGGCATCAAACCAGCCTTTGCGTGCGAGAAAAACACCAAAGCCGATCACGATCAATAAAACACAGACCGCGGATAGTGAATGAAGTATTGTGGCGGCTAACATTATTTTTCCTTGGGATTTGCTGATAGTTTAGTCCAGCCAGTATTGTTAATCGACGATAGGAAGACTCAAAAACTAAAGCAAAAACCGCCTTAGAGAAGGCGGTCAAAAGCGCATGTGAACATGTTCACACTGGGAAATTACAGGGCTTCTACAAACTTTAAAGCGGTTGTGACAGAGGCGAAGAATGCCTTGATTCCGGCGTTTTGTGTCTTGCTGTCGATGTTTTGTTCTGCGGTCGGCCACCACGCAAGGATTTCATTTTTAACGAACTGCTGCGCCTCATCAATTTTGTCTTCGGCTAAAAGGTGGCCGAGGAAGGCAAGTTCAACTGCAAGATGATCGTCAGGCAGGTTGGAGGTGTTCTGAAGACCTCTACTGAGATAAGTTTTAAAAGCTTCGTGAGTATTCTTTCCGGTTACGGTAATCAGGCCGCCTGCCCAAAAGGAGTGCGTCATACCAATGGTTGTGTCGCCGACACCATAAAAGAGTTTGGCGGCATCGCGATCAAATTCTTCATTAAAAGTAACCTCGTTGAATCGAGGTCCGCCAAAGCCGACTTCATCGGCGATACCGTTAAAAGCTTCTGCAGCCTTGGGATAAACGGAAGTTTTATTCTCATGCGGGTCGAGAATAATTTCGCTTAAGACGGTGATGATTTTTGCTAATGCTTCGGAGCATTCTTCTCGAGAAATTTCTGTGTAATTCATGTGAGTATTCCTTGGGACTGGCACAGAAGGAGCTGGCCAGCGCATCTTTTTTATTCAATGAGACTTTATCAGTTTGAGGGCTTCAGGGCTACTTTTTGGATGTCATCTAGCACCTCTCGTTTTCTCTTATTTGCCTTTCTTTTTCTTGGTATAGAAAACATAATTTCCTTGTACAAGAAGGATGGTTTGTGCTTATGATCTGTTGGAAAGTAGATAAAAACAGCCGTTGCCGATATACAAACAGCTGGTTAATTTAGTTCGGGATTCGGTGGCTTCGGGACAACTGAGGAAAGGAGAGGTGCTTCCGTCCCAGCGCCAGCTGGCAAAACTTCTTGGTTTGTCCCGCGCAACGATTGTGAAGGCAATGGAAGAAATGACGGATGCCGGACTTGTTGATATCAAGGAAAGGAACCAAGCTGTCGTTTCCGATCTTTCCACAAAGGGCGTCCAATGGAACGTCTACTTCCGACGGTCCGGCCATCGTTACTGCAACATACAAAAAAGCAGTCGTATTGACGGCAAAGAAATTAATCTTTCCCGCCTTCGTCTATCTTCAGAATATTCGGACTGCGACACAAACTTGAAATCGCTCTGGAGGATAGAGCAGATCATCGGGACCTCTTCTGTGTTGAGGCGCGATGACATTCATGGTATTGAACCTCTTCAGACGGCAATGCTTGAATACTTAAACCAAAGAGGGGTTGCTTGTTCTCGAGATGAACTTTTACTCGTTGCTAGCCCCGTACAGGCGATTTCTTTTGTTGCCGAACTACTTTTATGTGAGGGCGTGCACCTCTACTACTCAAGCCCGAGTGATATAAATTACTTTGGTTACCTGGACTCTTATGGTGCTCAGTTACATCCATTGCCCAGTGATCCTGAAGGAGTTGTTGTTGACTCACTATTAGCGGAAGGGAATCCCAAGAATGATAAGGTCTTATTCATATGGTCAAGTTGTAATCCGCCGACGAATGTTTCACTGAGCAAAGGACGCAGGGACAAAATTCTCAGCGTGTGTAAAACGCATAATATTCCTGTGATTGATAACTGCATGCTTGAGTTATATAACTTGGAAAGACGGACCCAATTATTTGTTTAGGCAGGGATTCTCTGACGGAGTCGTTCAAATCGGACTTTCCGAGGTATGGTGCGGGAACCTGGCTTTCGTGGATCGTAGCCCTAAATCTGTAATCTTGAGACTTGAAGATATTAAGGAAAAACGATTCCGAACGATCGACATCCTCTCTCAAAATTTTGCTTGCTTGAAACAGGAGAGCGCAGAACTACCACGATTCCGTTCGAGAAAGATTAGGAAGATACGTTCTCGAATAATTACCTTATTCAAAAGTATTTAGGGGATATTGCGGATTGGAACCGCAGGGCAAGCGGCTGGTGTTTCTGGCTTCGCTTTAAAAACCGATAAACACCAAAGTATTGTTTGAATCGAGGCAGGGAATTTCATTTAACCCGGGATTCTTTTACGACTCTTCTGATACGCAGCACATTATGTTAAATCCTCCTTCTCTAACTAAAGAACAATTTGAAGAAGGACTGCAAAAACTCCGAGAAGAAATCTTGTATCTCTTCCCGGAGGCTTTCGGATGATTAGAAGCTGTGTTTGATACCGCTAAAAGTTCTAACGCGCGAGTAATTTCTTTATGCCCGTGCGCCTTGGCTTCCGATTTTCCCAGTTGGTTCCGGCGTATAAAACTGTTCGTTTCGAAGAGGATATTCCTGTCCGATAGAGAAGATCAGCCGTTTGAGTTTGTCTTTATTCTCTGCGCCTTCGTTCTTACCATGGAAGTATTGCACTGCGGCTTTAAAGGTTCCGCTAAAACAAGAGACGTCGGTACCGGTGATAATTACTATGCCGTTAATCCCTTTTGTATTCGGATGTTTTGCTTCAACAGCTTTAAAACTAAGAGCGGTTTTTACCTACAGATAAAGAATTTCTCGCATATTGTGCGGCTAGGTAGGGTTTGAAACCGTCAAATTGCTTATTGAGAGCAAGCCCGTAAGTCTGACCGTCTTTATAGCCTTTACCTTCGACTGTCGGATTCATTCTCCAGCCGGCAAAGCCAGAACATTCAGACCGTTCTTCATGTAGGTCACGCCGCCGGACAAATAACGAGTGTTGTCGACATTTCTTTCGGCTTCTGTCCCCAATACGTCCAAAGAGTATTGGGCCATTACTTGCCAACCGTCCATCTTGGGAGACTGCCAGGCAAAGGTATTGTCCATTCTCAGATAATCTGACATCGAAGAGCCGGAAGCGGCTATCCCCAACCCGTCGCAAAAGGTCCGAGTTTGGTCCCCAAGGATCCCAGGAACCCATGCCGGACATAAAGTTGCCAATACGGCCCATGCCGAACTTTCCGTAAGCGCACTCATAAGTTAAGTTCGCTTCTCGTCCGAAGGCATAGTTTGCACCTTGGCTCTGAGCTCCGTTGTTTGAGTCAAAACCTTGTTCCAGGACGAAGCTGACGGCTCTGCCGTTACCCAGGTCTTCTTTCCCCTTGAATCCGAAGCGGCTCGGTCTCATAAAGCCTGTTTCTTCATAGACTCTGGTCTCACCGTTCACTCTAGCTACCGCAATGCCGGTGTCAATGACGCCATAGACTTCTACTTGTGACGCCCACGCGAGCGAGGGTAAAATAAAGGCAAAGCTGCCCGCATAAGAAAATTTAATTTTTCACAATACTCTCCTCAGTTCCGCCGGGGCTTTTGCCCCGGCTGCTTATTTACTTTGTTCTCACATCAAAGGAGTGGCAGTTGTTGCAATACATCTTCGGAGGAGCTTTGTGAGCGGTGTGGCAGACGGTGCAGCGGACGGGACCGGAGTGGCTGTCGTGGATTGCGCTGCACGATTGCGACCGCTCTCGATATAGACTTTAGGTACGCCGTATCCCTGAGCATCCAACTTTGCTCCCCGATAATGCCCCGAACTGTTAGCGTGGCGCTTAGGCATTATTTCTCATTGGGAGCGGTTGTCGGAGTATTTATTCCATGGCACTGCTGACAAGTCACACCCAGCTTTTCATGAGCCTTCATGGATTGAGAGCCTGAGCTTGCGCCAGAGAGGAGAAAGCCAAAGCTAAAGAAAGAAAACAAACTGATAGTGAAATACGCGGCATATTCTTCTCCTGGAATTAATTCTTTGATTCATTAACTAAACGCATGGCATCACGGCCGGCGATTAAACCTCCGGTCATACCGAATCCGCTTGTAAAGCCCGGGTATTTGATGTCGTAACTTGTGTCATACAAACCGCCCATATCCATTCCCACGGCATACAGACCAGGGATGACGTTGCCTTTTTTGTCCATCGCCTGCATTTTTGAGTTCATGCGGATTCCGCCCAGGGTCTGGAAGAAAGCTCTGAGGCCGCGCATTGCATAATAAGGACCGTGATCGGAGAACTTAAACAAGAATTCTTTGGGTCTGCCAAGCATCTTGTCTTCGCCGGCATCCGCGGCAGCGTTGATGTCTTTAACAGTTTCGACAAGATTCTGGATCGGGACGCCTATTTTCTGAGCTAACTCTTCAATTGTGTCGGCTTTGAAGGCATAGCCTGCTTTAATACCTCTTTCCAGGCCTTCGTTCAGAGCGGTCATGGGTTCTCCACGGATGACAATTTGATTGAAGTCAGTGAGAGGTCCGTCTTTAATAAGTTTGTTTTTCATGTTCTCATCGAAAATAGAGAACATCACGCCACCGTTTGCCGTCATGGCGTTATGGTTGTCATTCCAGTAACGGCCGTTACCTTCGTTATAGAAACGCTGACCGAACTTATTTACCCACAGAAACGGCTGACTTAATGCAGCCCTGGACTCTTTGAGCCATTGAGGACCGTTAAACTGGAAGATGACGGGTTCATATTCAAGGTAAGGACTGTTGCCGGCAATGGTATCCATACCTGCCAAATCAGCTCCGATCGCTTTGGCCATATTGATGCCATCGCCTGTACGGCCTTCAATGCCGGGGCCTCGAAGCATGATTCTTGCCATCCCTTCCTTGCCGATGTCCGGAACGTATTTCTTCAGCATTTCCTGATTTCCAGGGAAACCACCGGTCGCCAGAATGACGGCTTTGGCTTTAACAACAACCTTTTCGCCTTTGTAATTTTTGGCTTCTACTCCGATTACTTCACCTTTATCGTTTTGAATGAGTTTCTGAGCAGGGGTTTCGAGAAGAATTGTTCCGCCTTTCTTTTCAATATCTCTGTAGAAAAGTTTGATGAAGCCGGCTCCAAATCCGTCCGGAGCCATATGACGGTCTTTTTTGCCTCTCTTATTTAACTGAAATTTATAACCTTTAGTTTCAATCCAGTCCATAGCCGGACCGCTTTCATTGATAAGCGTTCTCAGAACGACGGCATTGATTCGGTAGTTGTAGAACCGAACGACGTCTTTGTAGACCTGGTCTGCTGTCGGTTCTTTAAGTCCGTTTCTGCGTTTGTAATCCGAATCTGCTGCGAAAGCACCTTCGAAGTAATTTCCAGCACCGCCGAGGCCGGGAAGTTTTCTAAGACAACAACTTTGCCGCCATGATCCAAAACCGACATTGCCGAACTTAAGCCCGAGATTCCGCCTCCGATAACTACAACGTCTGTTGTAAGTTCATGATCCTGAGCGGAAGAAACTAAACAAAAGCCCGCCAGGGCAGAAATGACTGCTGATTTGACTAATGTTGGACAGCTCATTTTTTCTCCTTGTTCAAGTATGGGATTCAGGAGAAATCTTAGAAATTTCTTAAGAACCGAGAAATGTCCAATGATCCAGTTGGAACATGACCAGAGGTTATAAAATGCAGACCAGAAGATGGATTTAAGCAGTCCAGAAGAAAAGTTACTGGGTAGACGGTAAGGGCAGGTCTCGTTCAATCCAGGATGTAATGTTAACTTTTTGAGCAGTAAAAGAGACGAGTAATGGCTCGTCGAAACCACCACTCCTAAGGTCAGTTTGTAAAGACGTTATCACTGTTCACCGGCAACGCTATTCATATAGCCTCTTGACCAGGTTCGACGCACGATATTAATAAAAAATCTGAATAATATCTGCGAAAATTTCTGATAATTGCATGAATTTATTAGGAAAAGTGCTTGCCCTTTATCGTGATGAATAGTATAATATTAGAGATCAATACAAGGTGATTGCTATGTCAAGACCCAGATCTGATAACCCAAAAGAGCACACTTCTATCATTCGTGCGAAACGAAAAGACGGTTGGACTTATATTCAAAGAGTCGTCAGCGTTTACGATCCAAAGATTAAAAACAGCAGAAGAATTTCAACGGAGACTTTGGGAAAACTTCCGCCCGGTGAAACTGATTTGGAGAAATTGGTTACTCTGGAACCGCGCAGAAGAAAAGGTTCACTTCAAGCGGCTAAGATTGCCGCACCTGCCCAAGAAGTGATTGATCCCAGAGATCCCGGACGGATCATTTACCCATTGGATATTGTCTTTTGCGTCATTCTTCTTGCTGCGATGCAAGGCAAAACTTCCTGCACGGAAATTGCAGAGTTCTGGCATCAATGCCGACCCTTGCTGAGCAAGAGCTTCCCCAACTTTCCTGATGAGGAAATATCTCACGATACCGTCAGGCGCATCACGATGATTATCGGCAAAGACAAAAATGCCGCTCTGATCGAACGGTTCGTTGAGATGCTGCGCAGCAGACTGTCTCACCCGGTAATTGCTGTCGACGGACAGGCTATCAGGGCTTCCCGGGATTCTTCTCAGCACTCCCCGTATGTTTTAAACATCATGGATGCAGACAACGAGTTGATTCTGGCTCAGCAAGTCATCGGTGAAAAGAACAACGAAATTACCCATGCCTCAAAGCTCATCGGCACTTTAGACATTCGAGGGGCAATCGTCACGGCAGATGCTTTAAATACACAAATCGAGTTCGCCGCAAAGATCATTGCCGAAAAGGCCGACTACTGTTTGGCTCTGAAGGCTAATCAGGATCTTACATATGAACAGGTGCGCGGATTCTTCGAACTGGGAACACATGAGTACAAAATTGCGCGGCCTTCGGTAACAGACCAAGGCGGCAAAATTACGAAAAGAAAAACTCGAGTTCTTCCGGGAGCTCTTTTACCGGAAGAAATTCTTAATAAATGGGTTGGCCTCGATGAAGGATCGATCGTGGAAGCCGTCACTGACACGGTGAAGAAAAACACCGGAGAAATTCTTGGGCCTCAGGTCCGCTATTACATCTCATCATTAAGGTACGATGCCCCGAATGTGGAGCAGGTTCTGCATCGTGCCATTCGTCAGCACTGGGCAATTGAAAACAAAGGCCATTGGGCGTTAGATATGGCCTTTAATCAGGATCGGCTGCAGTGCACAAACGCTCAGTATCTGGCCGGAAGAACACTGCTTAACAAGATCGCCCTAAACTTCACGACGAAAATCCAAACACGCTTGGAAGAGACAACGGGCAAAGAGGCGCCGTCCAAACCGGTGATCAGGGCGAGGCTGAATAAAATTGAGGATATGCTGGCTGCAATGAATGATTGCATACGCATCTAGCGGCTCCCTGGGCTAAGGTCTCCCTTCAAAAGGAAACCCTTATCGTGGTCTTCTATTTAATTTCTGATGCGTCCGACCTGCCTCTTGACTGTAAATAATCTTTGAATTCTTCAAGACGATTTGTTTCGGAATCTTTAGCTTGCGGCAGGAAAATTTTTAATTCCCTCCGAGCCCATGGATCGTTTAATTGGACAGTTTTAAATTTCCATTCCGGAGACTTTTTCTCTAATGTCTTTTGAGAAACGATGGCGTAGCCGACCCCTACAGAAACGAACTCAAAGAGAATGTTTGGGTTGTCTACCTGCACTTTAAGTTTCATTGGCAAACCCAAATCCACAGCTTTTTTACACAGGAAAAGCTGCATGGAACAATTTTGAGATAGGCCGACAGAATCGAAAACCAGTAATTCTTTGAAATCGACGCGAGCTCGATCGGCAAACGGATGGTTTTCGGGAACGATGGCTACTAACCTATCTTCATGGTACGGGAAGCTTCTTAATGACTCAGGGATAACTTCACAAACGGAGATTCCAATGTCTGCTTCGCCCGTGGAAACCGCTCTGACGACGTCAATAGAGGGCCGCTGTTCCAACACGAAGGAAATTTCATTATGGATTGTCATATATTCGGCGAGGTCATAAGGGAGGAAATCAACAGCCGCGCCATAATTAGCGAAGATTTTGATTAGTCCTTCTTCTTTACGTATGAACGGCCGAAGCGAAGAAGCCATGCCCTCAAAGGTCCAGAAAACCTTTTTTGATTGGTCAACAACTAATTTTCCAGCAGAGGTTAATTCAACGCCCTTAGGACTTCTTTTTAGGAGCTTGACTTTCAATGCATTCTCTAATTTTCGAATGCAAACGGATGCGGAGGGAGCGGTAAGGCCGATTTTTTCTGCTCCCCTCGTTAAGTTTTGGCAGTCTGAAATTGCTTGCAGCAACAGCAAGTCATTGAGATCGTAGTGAAACATTTGGGCAAATTGTGTTAGATGAAACCTAACACTATCTTAGCTATTTTTAAATAGAAATTCTCTTCTATAACTCACATAATTTAATAACGAGATTGGCTCGTCCACAAGGAGAATTAAATGTTTAAACCATCAGTAGGGTATGTGTTGATGGCGGGTGTGTTGTCTTTTGCATTTATTAATCAGCCTCTGCCGAACCTTTCAATGCCGACCTTTCTAGACAATATATGAGCGGAGATAAAGCAGCTTATTTAGCCGGTGTTCATACAAAGAAAGGGCTTGACTGCGCCGCATGCCATACAACGAATGTGATCTCAGATTCAGAGACTGAAATCAATAAACAATGCGCCATTTGCCATGGATCATTAGAGCAAATGGGAACAAAACCAGCTCTCAGACCCCAATCCTCATAAAAGCCACATCGGCCAAATGCAATGCACGGCCTGCCACTCCGGTCATGTCCCGAGCGTAGCTTATTGCACAAATTGCCATGACTTCCCGACTTTGAACAAAATGAAGCAGGGTGTAAGCCGATTGAAGGCCAAGTTCACGGACGACTTGTCAAAATATGAAGAATTAAAACCTGTAAAATAGAAAAACAGACCTGCTTATTGTTGGTTCTGGCGCGGCTGGTTTCACGGCTTCAATGGCTGCAAGAGAAGCCGGCGTAAAAATCTCATCATGATTGAGAAGATGGCCGTTCCGGGCGGTAATAGCCAATTGGCAGCCGGCGGTATGAATGCCGCAGGAACAAAATTCCAGAAGCAGGCAGGTATTGAGGACAATCCGCAGTTGATGTTTGACGACACCATGAAGGGCGGAAAGAATGTTTCTAATCCGGATCTCGTAAGAGTGCTTGCCGATAAATCAAACGAGTCTATTGAGTGGCTCGATAAACACGGAGCAACTTTAAGTCATGTTGGTCAGGGTGGTGGATCTTCCGCGGCTCGTATGCATGGACCGGCCGACGGTGCCTTTGTAGGCCCCTATCTTTCTAAGTTCTTCAGAGATGAAGCTGCTAAGTCGAATTTAGACCTCCGCCTCAATACCAAACTTGTCAAACTCATAAAAGGAACGAACGGAGAAATTACCGGAGCTTTGGTTAAAGGCAAACATACTGGCATTTATCAGATTGATGCGAAAGCGGTCATCCTTGCGACTGGTGGTATTGGTGCCAATCCTGAGCTAATTCAGAAGCTTCGCCCGGATATTAGCCCTGAAGTAAAAACCTCTAACCAACCGGGCAGTCAGGGCGACGGTATCATCCTCGGCGAAAATGTCGGCGCTGCAGTTGTAGATGCGAAGGAAATTCAATTGAATCCGACCCTTCTTGTCGGCTCTCCGGTAATCGTTTCCGAGACGGTTCGAGGAGCAGGTGCTGTCTTTGTAAATAAAGAAGGCAAGCGTTTCATTAGCGAACTGACGACAAGGGATAAAACAAGTGCAGCGGTTTCGAAACAGACAGGAGGCGTTGCTTACGAAATCTTTGATCAAAAGGTTAGGGATAAAGTAAAGCAGACAGGCGCTGCATTTGAGCTTGGGCTTGCAAAAGAAGGTAGGACCTTGGAGGAACTCGGAAAAAACGCCGGAATTGATCCGAAGAATCTAGCAGCAACGATTGCCCAATACAATAAATATGCAGAAGCCGGTAACGATCCTGAATTCGGTCGTCCGAAGATCTCAGCGAAGGTGGATACTCCAAATTTCTATGCGATTGAAGTCACTCCCGCTATTCACTATTACATGGGCGGCTTGAAGATCAATCCTCAGGCCAAAGTAATCGATAAGAATGGCAAAGTTATCGAAGGTTTATTTGCCGCAGGTGAAGTGACCGGCGGTGTTCACGGAAAGAACAGACTCGGAGGCAACTCGATTTCCGAGACGATTACCTTCGGCAGAATTTCCGGAGAGGAAGCAGCAAAACGAATAGCTAATAACTAATCGATTATTGTTCCTAAGCAAGAGATGCCGGCGAAGTTTGCCGGCATTTTTGCGAGTAGCGGGTAAGAAGGCGGATCAGAGACGTGCCTCAAAATACCCTAAGAGACACGAGGCGGTGCCGCACGCTTTCGGCACCGCACTTCAAACTTAGGCTTTAACTTTCATAGCCCCAAAGTCCGTAATGGAAGAAATGAAGCGGATCTTCGGAGAAGTACCGGCATCCTTATTGATGATCTGGGCCTTAGCGATCAAGGCTTTCTGAGCAGCGGTCGGATTGTCGTAGTCTACTAACTGCAAAGCCTTAGTCGAGCATACTTCAACGCAGGCAGGCAAGCGCCCTTGGGAAGTACGATGCGTGCACAGCGTGCAGTGCTCGGCTTTTCCGGGAATGCGCGTTGTCCAAGCTGTCGGACTGGCAGATCTGCCGCCGAGCGGCTTCAGATCGCCGAAGTAAGACTGCTTATTCGGATCGGAGAATTTAGGAGCACTGTACGGGCAGGCAGCTAAGCAGCCTTTGCAACCGATGCACTTTTCTGGTCAATCAGAACTTCACCGTGCGGTCCGAAGTAAACGGCTTTACAGGGCACACCTTCATGCAAGCTGGATTTTCGCAGTGCATGCAGGATACTCGGAAGTATTCGATGACTTCTTCAGCCGGATGCTCAAGTCTTTCCAAATGGTTCCACTTCACACCGGGCGCAACTTGGTTTCTTCTTTACAAGCGACGAAGCAGGCGTGGCAGCCGACGCAGTCGTCAGCATTAACAATGATTCCATATTTGCTCATGACGATCTCCTTAGGCTTTCTTTTCAATACGGACGGGATTTTCGAAGTAGCTCGGATAACCGGACAGCGGGTCGCGATTGCCGCGGTTCATGAGTTTCTGGTATTCTGGTTGTCGAGCCAGCCATATTGAGCGTCAATCGTGCCGACAGGAACTATCAGAGAAACCACTGCTTTAGCTTCTACAGGACCGCCATACGGGGAAGTGATGAGGATCGTATCGCCTTCCTTAATACCTCTGGCTTCCGCGTCTTTCGGATTGATGTTGACGTGCAGACAGTCTTCAATTTCCATCAGGTAGGGCTGGTCCGTACGCGTCTTGCTGTGCGTGATGTACGGTTTGCGTGAGCCGTTCATCAAGCGAAGATCAAAATCCTTGCTGAGCTCGGTCATCGGCTTGTAAACCGGAAGGCCGGGATAGCCGAATTTGGCGGCACGATCCGAGAAGAAGTCCAGCTTGCCGGAAAGAGTGTTGAAACCGGGTTTGCCGTCAGGACGGAGTCTTCCGTCTTCGTACTTCTTGAAGCCGGGCTTCGGTGCTGGGATGCGGCTGATCTGAGGCAATGCATTTCTAAACTTAACGAGGTCGCCGCCTTCGTACTGATGAAGGATGAAGTCGAGGGCTTTTTCGGGATCGCCGTCGAAGAAGTGTTCGGGTTTATCAACAATGCAGCCGAGTTCCAGAGCAATACGCCAGTCTTCTTTAGCTTCGCCGAGCGGTTTGATCGGTTTGCGAACGGCAATGTTAGGACCGTACCAGCCGAAGGGAGCATGGCGTTCATAGTTCATCGCAGCAGGAAGAATGATATCCATGTTTCGGTGGCTGTCTTTGCGGTGGAAGTAGTCCGTTGCGAATGCAAAGTCTAATTTCGAGAGGGCGTCGTTATAGACATCAGGCTGCGGCCAAATGTTGACGTTAAAGCCCCATCCGCAGAAGACTTTGACTTTACCGTCACGAACCCATTCAGGCAGGTTGTTCGGGCTTGTCTGATCCTGTAGGTCATGCCAGAGCGGAAGTTCGTCTTTATCTAAGCGGCGAGCTTTTACTTCAGGAGAGTTCCACCACTTCTTATCGGCCATAGCGGGGTGCAGACCGAATGCAGCCATGGACAAGCCTTTGGGAGGCTGACCGAAAGGAACGCCGCCAGGGATGTCGATATAGCCCATTAAAATTGGCAGTAGGAGTAGACCGCGAGTGTTATTCACACCGTTGGAGTTGTGAGACAGAGACTGAGTCGTCAGAGTGAAGGAGCCCGGGCCCTGAGCCCAGAGGCGAGCCGCGGCGACAATCTTGTCGGCCGGAACGCCGGTGATTTCCTGGGTTTTTTCGGGTGTGAACTGGTCAACGTACTTGGCGTACTCTTCGAAACCATGTGTCCACTGATCAATGAAGGGCTTAGTAATAAGGTTTTCTTTGATCAGAACGCGGGCGATACCGGCAGCCAAAGCGGCATCCGTACCAATGGCAGGAGCCAAATGGATATCGGCAATTTCTGCGGCTTTGGTTCTTCTTGTATCAACTGTGATGATCTTGCAGCCGCGTGCTTTTGCAGCCTTTATGGCTTCCCACCAACCCAGGGGCTGAGCCCAAACGTTGGTGGCCATGATCATGTAAACCTTAGTATCTTTCGTCGGAGTTGCGCCGTTGTTCGGCTGTCCGAAGTTGAGCTGTTCTGCCATCATGCAGCCGGAGCGGCAAGCGGCGGAGGATTCTGTGGCCCAAGTGGGAGAGTCGAAATAGCGAGCCAAACGGTAAATAGAAGGTCTCGGTTCTTTCGGGTCGCCGGCATAGAACATGACAGATTCGGGGCCGTATTTCTTCTTGGCGGCGAGCATGTTGGCTGCAATCGTCTTGTAAGCTTCATCCCAGGTAATACGAACCCATCCCGGATCGGCAGCCCCTTTGGGAGCCGTGCGTTTCATCGGGTAAAGCAGACGATTCGGGTTATATAAGCGCTGCAGAGTGCTCATGCCTTTAGAGCAGAGCCAGTGACGCGGATTTTCTTTCCAGTTTTGGATACTGATGATGTTATTGCCTTGTGCTTGGAACTGAATTCCGCAGGAAGGTACATGGTTGCAAGAATCGCAAATGGCAAAGCCCGTCCATTCCTGAGGCTGGGGATTTGAAGCCTGTGCAAGAACGGAAGTAGCCGGAGAGACGGCCGGAAGAGCGGAGATTGCCTTGAGAATTTGCCTTCTTGAGAGTTTTTGCATAATTGTTTCTCCTTGGTCAGCATTGGGGTGCTTCTGAGTGAAATTTTGGAGGCTTTTCGCGTGTTTGAATAGAGGAGTTTTCCTGTCATATTTGATTAAAATTGACAAAAATCCTCATCAAAATTGATAACGATATGGCCCAAGACAGACCTACCAGCGAGTTGCTCAGATTTCTTGCCGAGTTCTATGACTCCCGCAACCTTATTTCCACGGCAAACCGTTTAGGCAAAGGTTCAGCAACGTGCTTTCGCCTCTTAGCGCAGGCTCGTGAAATTTTTGAAGATCCTTTGTTTGTGAAGAGCGGGCGTGCAATGATGCCGACACCGAAGATGGATTCATTGATCGGCGAAATCCAATCCATTTTGATGCGCATAGACCGTCTTCCGAGTCCGAAGGTCTTTTCGCCAAAGAATTTAACGCAGGATTTCCGTATTGGTTGTATTGATAATGCGGCTCTGAGATTCATAGTTCCGTCGCTTGCTAATCTGTTTGATCAGGCTCCGAATATTCGTCTGTCTATCATTTCGCTCCATGAGCATTTTCAGTGGGCGCTGGAGAAGGGCAACATTGATATTGTCATCTACGCACCGCCCAATTTGAAGTTAAGAGAATTAGGAAAGAAATTCCATTACGAGACGCTCTATAACACCGATCACTTATATGTGGTCAGGAATACTCATCCTTTGGCAGTCAAGCTGAGGGAAGGCAAGCAGCTTAAAAGGTCGGACTTAAAGAACTATCGTTTTATTGCGGTGAAGTACGGTTATTCGGAGGAAAGATCACGACCGACTCCTCGGGTTTGAAGAGGGGAATATTGCCATTGATACCCCTTATCTCTTAACGGTTCCGCACATGCTCACGCAGTGCGATCTTATCGGACGTTTGCCGGAGTCCTCTGTGAGAGAACTTATCGGCAACCTGCCTCTGACCATTCTTCCGAAGAATCTAGTCGCAGATCCGGCGTGGACACCGGTATTTCTGTGGCATGACCGTACGCATTTTGATCCGGCGCATCAGTGGTTTCGCTCTGTTTTACTGCGCAGTCTCGAAGAGAAACGAGCTAAAAACGCCGGAACAGAAAAATAGCGAAGAGGATGAGGTCGGCCGCACCCAATAGAACGCTCGAAAAGAGTGAATCTATTGCCGAAAATCACAGGTAACTTTTGCTTCTCTGTTACAACCATAAAAGCTAACCTTCTGTAAAATCGAAACTTTTCACAAGAATAATTACTTTTGAGTCGCAAGGTGAATCAGTCATTACGTTTTGATAAGAAGGATCGAGATCTGCTCAGAAAAATTAATGAGGTCATCGATTCCGGCAATGTGTCTTCTGCTGAGCAGGAGACTTTTAGAACCGCTCTGCACCCGCACGGCATTCAAAACATGGTTAGCACCCATGAAGAACGGATGGCGATGGCTGAGGTTAACCTTTTGCAGCGTTTAAATGACGGGACAGGCGTAGAAGAAAGACTTTCGGCTCTGAAAACGCTTCATGATGAAGTGCTTTACAGCGCACAGACACCGTTCCGCTTTAACACTTCGCGCGTGCTTATTCAGCTCATGAAGGAGATTGTCCGCGCACGCGGCAATGAAGAAGAACAACTCCGTCTGATTCACGATTTCCAAAAAGTGGCGGCGGGTAACCCTCGTATCGTTCGAGCATTCCTTTCTAAATTCTTTCTGTTGGAGATGCCGGAAGAGTGGAATCAGAAAACGATGGACGACCATGTGCACGACGCCAATACCATGGGCCGAAAAAATCCGACCTATTTGGTGATGGACGCTCGTGTGAAAGGAATTCGCCGTCTGACGGTTGTCTATTACAACTTTGTTGATCCGAAAGTAGTCTACGAACTTTATGAAGCTGCTCATATCATGGGCATTTCGGTTCGGCTGGGTATTAAATTTAAAGCTTGTTTCCACGATCGTTATGTTGAATTCCTTTGGACGCCGAAGGGATTTACGGACACAAAGTCGGTTTTGGACTTTTTAAAAGAACCTGAAACCGGAGCCTTGATGCAGGAAGGCCGCTCAGTCGAAGACTGGGCCAAAGAAGAAGTCCTTCAGACCTTGGAAGTCTTTAATGCCAAGCACGCAGCAGAAATCGCGAAGGAATGGGGCATTGAGGTTCCCTTTCTGTCGGCAAAAGAATTTGAAGAGTACGTTGGCATGGGACAAACCACGCTGATTCGTCTTTCTGAATTTGTGCACTCCAAACTGCTTCCGCGTGTTGAGACAGAAGCTGATAAAGTTAAGCAGGAGCTCCTGAGCGCATCTCCTGAGGATCAAGGCGTTCTTCAGGAACGCCTGAATAAACTGGATGAATTGACTTCTGTTGTGCTTTACCAGCGTTGGCTCCGTCCGTCTCGAAATCCTGAAATTCCCTCGCTGTCTGAATCGGCGGATGATAACCGTCCGGATCTTCTTAAGGTTGACGTTCAGGGACTCCTGTCTCGTCTGATGCACATTCGTCCGTCGTCACGCATTACGCTTTTAACGGGCAAGCTGTCAGATGCGGATGTTTTAGAACTCCTTTGGCTCGGACAAGGTCGGATTTCGCATCTGGAAATCCTAAACATGAAAGAGCGTGAGCTCGGACGTGTAAAACACTTGAACGAGATCAATCAGCTGCAGCAGGCGATCAACCGACACAATGCGATTGAGCTCAAAAGAATTATCCAAGAAATGCACCAGCGTCTGGAGATTGCACAAAATCCCGAACGCAGCGCTCTCTTTAATGAGTTCCTCGAGAACATCCCGTGCATCTTGAGTTTCTATGCCAACCAGCCGCTCGGCAGCCGGTTTGGATCGGACTCCACGACCATCTTAGGTACACGATTCGGTATGGGCTTTGCCGTGCCCGATACGCTTCCGCGCAGCGCGCAAAAGATGATCGAGAAGGAAAGCGATGAGTCTTTCCAAATTCCTCTGCATGTTCCGGTTCAATGTATCGATGTTTATTCGGAGCCTGAGGAAGTTTCTCCATTTGTGAAATGGGTTCGCAAGAACTTGGGCTTCACAAAGTTCGGAATGAAACACTCAAGAGAATGGGTCGCGACCTACGCCAACGCAGAAGTCACAACGAATAACTGCAACGTGGTTTCTCTCGGCGGCATTACACGAGGCAATACTAACGGGCTTGTGGCTGACGAGAGTAAACAGAAAAAAAAAGACCGGTTTCTCTTATACCAATACGACGATCCTGAACATTATCAAGGTCACGATCGGTTTCCTGCCGGCGTTCCTCACTTTCATGCTCACTCAGAATTGGTGGGTGCTCGCTTGGTTCGGAGCTCTGATTTGGTTCAGCATTACCGGCATCCGCAATATTATTCAGGCGGTTATTGCTGGGGGCGGCTTCCAGAAGGGCGCGCGCATCGACTGGAAATCCTTGATTAATTGGTCTCGCGTCAGTGACTCATTGATGTACACCGGCATGTCGGTTGTGCTGCTCGAAGGCTTTACTCGTAATGTCCTTTTGGGGCATATTCTCGGGATCACAGTGGATAAGGCGCCTCTACTGGTGTTCTCGATCATTGCTTTGGCAAATGGTCTTTACATCTCTTCTCATAACATCTTCCGTGGATTTCCGAAGACCGCTGTTGTCGGAAACTTATTTCGAAGCATTTTGGCAATTCCGGTAGCCATGGTCTACAACGTGATCCTCGCGATGATTCTGCCGATCATTACCGGAATGCCTGCGGCCGCGATTTTGGTGCCGGCGGCAGCGATCGTGTCTAAGTTCGCTTCCGATACAGTGGCTGGAGTGATTGAGAGTGTGGCTGATCGCCGCAATAACTACCGCCTCCGCACATCTGACTTTCGTATGTCGGCCAAGGCGCTCTTCAGCTGCTTCGAGCGTATGGAACTGGCTTTTCCGAAGAACGATATCCTCTCCTTAATGTCTCGTCCAGCAGATTTCATTCGTGTGATTTCCGAGCGCTCTAAATCGATGGAAATCGAATGCATCGTGATTTCTCTCGATTTGATGTATATCTGGTACTACCAGCCTTGTGCACAACATGCCTTCCTGACGGAACTCAAGAGAATGTCTGCGGAAGAGCGTTTAGTTTTTGTTCGCTTCCAGAAATCTCTCACTGAGTACAAGGAAGTTTCAAGGTTGTTCTTAAGCGGAATGCTTGGTTCTAATTTCTCGAAGGCTTTGGCTTTCTACCTTGATAACTACAAAGCCTATCTCTCTGCGATTGAGGATATTTGTAGAAAGATTGAGGAGCGTTCTCCGGTCGAGTTTCAGGAGACCCACTTGAAAGCCAGTCCCCTCGTCCCAGCGGTAGTTTGGGTGAAGACTCAGGCCACAGCACTCGGAAGAAAATTCCGAGGAAAGAAAAAAGAATCTTTGGCGCAGGAAACGGTGGAGAAAACTACGACTGAAAACGTCTAACCGCAATTGAAGAAACGGTGGATCGGCGCATCTGTTTTTGAATGGATTCGCCGATTTTTCGTCTAAGAATTCTTACGTTTTTGTTGAAGACCTGAATCAATCGCATTAAGTCAGATTCAGTTTTCGACATAGATATTCAATAATATTTCATATCGATGTTGAATAATATTACATATGCATGTTGAGTATTATCCAATATGTAGCTTTGTCAACTAGAAAATAACGGTCAGATTTGCCAAATACTATGAGCAACAATACTTGGCGAAATAGGGAAGGCTTTCTCAGTCATACAAACAATAGATGTGTTTTCAGCAAGATCCGGAAGAAGATCCTCAGCTTTATTGAGCCATTTTGCATCATGAGTGTCGGGTGAAGTTTTAGACTTAATCTCCACGCAGCTGTACTTCCCATGGGCATGAATGATTAAGTCAATTTCCATTCCGGTGTTGTCACGGTAAAAATAAAAATTAGCTTCTTTCCCGTTGTGAGCCCAGCTTTTTTTAATTTCGTTAACGATGAAGTTCTCAAAAATATTTCCGGCCAAGTAAGAGTTACTTAACTCTTTCCCATTTTGAAGATTAAGAAGATGGCAAACCAATCCAGTATCAGTGAAGTAGAGTTTGGGACTTTTCACTAATTGTTTTCCAACATTATGAGCATACGGACGCAGTAAATGAATAATGCCGGACGCTTCAGCAATTGATAGCCACCTTTTAACCGTGGGCTGTGATACTCCAACTTCCTTGGCTATCTCTTGAAGCCTGAGTTCTTGGCTAACTCGTCTGGCAATAGTGATTAGAAATTTTTCGAATTCATCAAACTTCTCTATGCCGGATAAGCTTCGGACGTCCCTTGAAAGGTACAAGTCTACTAATGATCTAAAACCAACTTCTCTGTTTCGGTCGCTTTCTTTAACTCCGGCCAAAATCCTTGGAAAACAGCATTCCAAGTATCAGCAGGATCAAGAATGGGAGATTTGATGAAAGAGAAAAACTAGGAAGGTAAGGCTTTTGTTCCAGACCTTTCCTGCAATTTCATAAATGAAAAAGGCCACAATTCGAAATTCATTAGTCTGCCCGGCAAAGCATCCGATACCTGCGACATTAAAGATAGTTTTGCGAACCGCTCAACCAATACAGGCCTTTTTCAGATCTTGAATCAACTGAAATTTTAGAGCTTTAAAATTTCCGGTACACGCTGAACTTGGTTAAAGAAACAAGGGGAGGATTGCTGCAGGAATTGAGCGGCGCGTTTTTAGCCGATTCCAGATTGTTAATATCGTCAAAACTTTGATGGTTCGCTTATCGGACGACAACTGTTTCAATAATGTACTTTTGCCAACCTGCCGCATTCCTGAAACCATAACGATCTTAAAGAATTTGGAGGCTTCTTCAATAACGGGCTAGATCGTGCGTGGTAGGTAATTCATAACAGGAGCTCCCTCATACTTATCAAAAGTATAAGTATTGGTGAAATTTTATTCAATGTCCGTATCAAATAATATTTAATATGAATGTTCAATAAAAGGGGCTGTTGCAAAAGTCTGTCGAAAGCAGACTTTCAACAGCTCTTTTTGTATCTAAGGATTTTAAATTAGAAAAAACGATAACTCGTTGATTTAAAAGCAAGCAGAGGGAATCGAACCCCCTGCTGTGCTATGGTGATGTGTTCCGCCAAGAATCACATACCATGACTCATTTTACAATTTCTGAGCCTCTCCTTCTCTATACCTTCCCACTCGAGGCGAAGGAACAGGAAAAACTAGACGCCTTCTTGTTACTTTTGGAGAAGTCAGGTGCGTGGAAATACCTAAATGAAGTCCGACTGGACTCCGAGTTAGGACGACCGCAAATCAACAAATTCCGTCTATTTTCCGCAATCGTATATTGCTTTGCATTGGGTAAATCTTCCTTACGAGAAATCGAAGCCGCATGCTATTACGACTTGCGAGTTGTTTACTTAATTGGGGAGGATCGTCCCAGTAGTTCAACAATATCTAGATTTATTTCTTTATTGGAGAACTGCATAACCCCGATTTTTATCAGCATTGTCCAGGCAATCGTGGAAGAGTTTGCTATCAGTCTCGATACTGTTTTCTTAGACGGTAGTAAGTTTGAAGCCAATTCCAACAAATATAAGTTCGTTTGGAAGCCGACCACATTCCATCTTAGGCTCAGTGAAAAGGCTTTGAATTTATTACGACTGATGCATTTGAGCGACGATGTTCCTAAGGATGGAATAATCTCCTCGAAATTGCTCACGGAAAAATTGACCGAGAGCCAGAAAATTGATCCCGAGCTAATCGAGGGAGGAGAAACAGCATTAAAGAAAATGCGTTCTCAGCTCTATGAATATTTGATCAAGTCGGTGGAATATGAAGAAAAAGAAGCAATTTGCGGCCCCGACAGAAACTCTTATTCACGATGCTACCGCAATGTGTTTGAAAGAGGACTACTACAGTGGGCTCGGCAGTCAGATGCATGCGGCCTATAACACTCAGATAGTGGTTTGCAGAGGCATCATAGTTTTTTATTATCTATCTCAAGACCGTTCTGACACCCGAACCCTGATCCCGACATTAGAGGGGTTTAAGTCCATGTACGGTTGTTATCCAAAGAGAATATGCGCAGATGCGGGGTATGGCAGCTTTGCAAATTACAAATATTGCAACACAAAGGGAATAGAGGCTTTTATTAAATACCCTTCCTGGAATGGAGAACGTACCGGAAGGTATCCGGCCGTCTATGAGTATTTAGAGGACGGAACCGTATCCTGCTTAGGAGGAAGGACGGGTAACAGAGTTGAAATCCCAAACCGTCACCCCAAAACTCAACAATCTGCTTTCTATAAAGTTGAGAACTGTACGAATTGCCAGTTCATGGCCTACTGCAGGAGGTTTATGAAGGAAAAAGAAGGCAACGAGAGGATCTTCGAAGTCATGCCTGAATACGTGACCTTAAAACAAGGAGCTAGAGATCGGTTGTTAAGGCCTGAAGGAATTGAAATGAGAGTGAACCGGAGCTGCCAAGTAGAGGGAACCTTCGGCGTCTTGAAGCAAAATATGGCTTATACGAGGTTCCGCAGACGCAAGCTCGCAAAAGTTAGGCTTGAATTTGCATTAACCTGCCTCGGCCTAAACATTAGGAAATTTCTTAAATTCAAAAAAAGTGGCAAGCTGCCGACCTACTGGAAAGTTCCGGAAGGTTTAGAGGCAGAAACATTTAAGAAACCTTCTGCAAAAAGAATCGCAAATAGGCTTAAAAAGCGAAAGAATTTACAACCAAATGAAATAGCCAAAAGAGGGTATAGAAGAAAGGGGATGCGCTAACCGTCCTTCTCAGGACTTTTGCAACATCCCCTAAAATGTGAACGACGTTTTCCTAATTCAAAAAAGCTTGCTAAACACCAAGGAGTCGAAAAATAGCCTCAAATCTACGGATCAGAATCCGGGCACCGACTGCCTTTTCAAAGAAGCCTAGGAAAAAATATCTAACGCTCAGCTTATTAACCACACAGGTCAGGATTTCTGCCTAGTGGGTATTTTGTTTTTGGCTAAAAACCGCTAGAGTGTCGATCATAATTATTCACCCGACCAAAAGGCCCAACATGATCGACAAGGCAACCAGAGAGAAGATTATTTCCTTAATTCATCGGGAGGTTGTGCCGGCGCTGGGATGCACTGAACCGATTGCAGTATCACTGGCAGTTGCCAAAGCAACCGAGCTCTTAGGTATGCAGCCTGAAGAAATCAACCTTGGCCTTAGCGGGAACATCATTAAGAACGCAATGGGAGTCGGCATACCGGGAACCGGGATGATCGGGCTTCCGATCGCAATCGCCCTTGGAAGTCTCATTGGAAAATCCGAATACGGTCTCGAGGTCCTCAAAGAAGTCTCCCCAGAAGCTGTCGAAAGAGGAAAAGCTTTTATCGAGTCGGTTCCAATCAATATCAAACACTTGCCGGACTCTCCTTCTAACCTTCATGTTGACGTTGAGGTCCGAGCGCAAGGTCATTCGGCTAGGGCGGTTATTTCGCGAGAGCACACGCTCTTTGTCCTCTTGGAAAAAGACGATGAGGTGATTTTTGCGGAAGAAGAAGGTTCCGGGAACGGTGATGCTCAAGACGCAGATGATGTACAACTGAATTTCAGAATGGTTTTTGATTTTGCGACGACGGCTCCGTTAGAAGAAATCCGATTTATGAAAGAAGCTCAGAGACTTAACGAAGAGGCCGCGGAGTTCGCATTAAAAGGTGACTACGGTCATTCCCTTGGAGCAATGATCCGGAACAACGGAATGAAGTACATGGGCGATTCAACCCTGGCCCATATGGTTGAATTTACTTCGGCCGCATGTGATGCTCGCATGGGCGGAGCAACCGTTCCTGTGATGTCTAATTCCGGCAGCGGCAACCAAGGAATTACCGCGACTTTGCCGGTAGTTGTTTTCGCTAAAGATATGAACGCGAGCGAAGAGCAGATGATTCGGGCCTTGACACTTAGTCATTTGACCAGTGTCTACATCAAGCAAAGTCTTGGGCGCTTATCGGCCCTTTGCGGCTGTGTTGTAGCTTCGACCGGAGCATCTACTGCTATCACTTGGCTAATGGGCGGCGGATATGAAGACGCGTGTGCCGCCGTCAAAAATATGGTAGCTAACTTGTCAGGGATGCTTTGTGACGGAGCCAAGCCCGCCTGTTCCATGAAAATCTCTTCAGGTGTTTCTACTGCTCTGATGTCTGCGATGCTGGCGATGAACGGTCGCTGCGTATCTAGCATTGAGGGAATCGTCAGCGAAGATGTGGATCAGACGATTCACAATCTCACCTTAATCGGTAAGGAAGCGATGGTCGAGACGGACCGTCAGGTTCTCGAAATCATGACCCATAAATAGGGGATAAGAGCCAAGCTTGAGTCGGTATTTCTCCCTCCAAGCTCTCATACATAAGAATTATTTGGCTTCTTGCAGTTTATTCAGTCTCTCGAGCGCCAAGTAGCTGAAGAAAGCTCCTGCCGGAATCAATGCTTTGTCATTGAAGTCAAAATACGGGCTGTGAAGAGCTTCTTTGTGTTCCGAGTCTTTCACTCCGATAAAGAAGAAACAGCCCGGCAAAACCTTTTGATAGGAACTGAAGTCCTCACTGATCATGTAAGGCTCGGCAAGTTCAATGACATTTTGAGCACCGAAACAACGATCTGCCGCTTCCTTTGCATCTTTTGTGAGTTCGGGATCATTATTGACGGCAGAAACGCGGCGTTCATAGACAGTTTCTGCTTTGATGCCGTAGGCCGCGGCGATGCCTTGAGAGCGCCGTGTCAGCTCTTCCTCAATTGTGTCTCGAATGGATTCGTCAAAGGTTCGAACCGTGCCGATCATTTTTACAGAGTCGGAAATGATGTTGTAAGCGCGTGATCCTTCGGTATTAAAACTGCAAACAGAAACAACAGCGGATTTAAGCGGATCCAATGTGCGCGAAACTAAGCTCTGCAGAGCGTTATAAATTTCTGTGGCAACCGGCAGCGGGTCTTTGCCGAAATTCGGACGTGCACCGTGTGTCCCTACACCGACGACGCGAATGGAAAACAGATCGCAGGCAGCCATGGTCGGACCGGCTTTGAAAGCGATCGTTCCGACATCTAAGGAAGGTTCGTTGTGCGCGCCGTAGATCTCTTTAACGCCGTATTTTTGGAAAACGCCGGAGTCAATGACGCTTTGAGCGCCGGCAACATTTTCTTCGTCTGCTTGGAAGATGCAAAGAATTCTTCCGGGGAAATCACGATGTTTGACCAGATAGATAATGGCAGCGATCAGCCAAGTCTGGTGGCCGTCGTGTCCGCATGAGTGGGCATTTCCGTTTTTGGAAGCCCATTCGCATCCGGATTTTTCTTCGATCGGGAGGGCATCGATATCGGCTCTAAGAGCCACCGTTGCTCCGGGCCTATTGCCTTCGATCAAAAGGAATCCGCTTCCAGGAGAGGTTTCTGTATCTAATCCCGAAATTCCGAATTGTTCAAGAATGGATTTGATGCGGGCAAGCGTGCCTCGTGTGTTGAAACCGACTTCGGGATTTTCGTGGACGGTTTTGCGGAAGGAGATCAAACGAGATTCGTATTGTTGAAGCTCCTGACGAATGCTTTCTGGATCTATTGTGTTTTTCATTTTCAGCTGAGATAGCTTTATTAAATAAAGCGTCATTCTCGGAAGGTCGAGGCCGATAGTCAAGAGCACGACTAATTGTTGAATTAAAAGAGCTGATGAAAATGTCTAACTTCAATGTTTCTGTGCAGAAGTTGTGTGTTGATTGCCTATCACTTTTGGTTTGATGTTTCTGGAGAGAAAAAGTGAAAAGGGAAAAACGCCGTGAAATCAGATCAATTTGGAAGAAAAACTAATCGAAAATACTCATTCGCTTGTTGTTTCAAAAAGAAATTCTTCAACTTGTGAAAGATAAAATCAAAGAAGAAGAAAACTTTATTGCCTTGAGCCTGATGGGGACGAGTCTTTTGTAGAGGGTGTAGTTGGAACATTCGAGAAGTTTTTCCTCCTTCATAGGTTTTGCCTGTGAGGCTAATTGATGAAACAAACCTTAAATCTCAAATAAAGGAGGGTGCCTTTAGAGCGCCGGAATGATGTTTACTTCGATGTATTGGTATCTTTTCATCTGCCTTTTATTCTTCGGAATAGGCGACTTCCTGGCGTGCCACAAAGCCAAGGTTTCTGCAGTGTTCGTGAGCTTAATGCTCTTTTAATCGCTTTCATGGCCGGGTGGATTCCTCCCGACATCATTAAGAAAGCCGGCTTGGATCAGATCGCTAAATGGTCTGTGATTCTGCTCGTGTTCTCCATGGGAACTACCATTAACATGCGTGAGCTGATTGCCGAATGGCGCACGGTTGTGACGGCCCTTTGGCAATGGGCGTCATTATGCTCGGCGCATTTTGATGATGCCGTTTATCGGTTACGAAAACACTATGGTCAGCGTGCCTATCGTGACCGGCGGTATCGTTGCAACTCAGATCATGACAAGCGGAGCGATGGAACATGGTTTTGCTCTGGCGGCCATTGGGTACGATCGTTTTCGCAGTGCAGAAATTCATCGGTACTCCGTTAGCCAGTTACTTCGGACTCAAAGAAGCTCGTTTCTTAATCGATGAATACCGCAAAACCGGTGTCGTACCACAAGATACTTATGCACCTAAGAAAGAATCGGCTGCCGGTCCCACTTTCTTTGAAGGTCACAAGAAGTACTACGGCCAGTTCACTTGTTTAGCGATTACAGCGCTTTTCTCTTGGATCGCCTTTGTAATCGGCAAATGGACAGGCCTTTCTGCAACAATTTGGGCCTTGATCTTGGGCGCTGCTGTCGGCAGTACCGGTTATCTGCCTCGCAATATTCTGAAGCACGCCAATGCCGGCGGTTTACTGAACTGCGCTGTTTTCTGTGCCATTATCCCGTCGCTTGCCACGATTAAACCGGAAAATCTCTTGACCCTGTCTTACTCAATCTGTGTGATTTTCGCGATTTCGATCTTCTGCATCATCGTGTTCTTCAAGTACCTTCCCTTGTGGAAGATCATCGGTTCCAAGAACGTTGCCGTCGGCGTTGCTGCCTGCCAGTTAATTGGTTTCCCGGCTACCTACTTGGTCGTTAATGAAATTATTAACGCCGTTGCCGAAACTGAGGAAGAAAAGAAGATTATTCATGAACGCTTGATGGCGAAATACCTCGTTGCAGGCTTCGTGACCGTGACAACCTTCTCCGTGATCGTTGCCGGCATCTTTGTGAAGTTCATCTGATCCCGATTTCAAGGTTAGGAAAGAAAACATGATTAAATTTGATCCTCAAAATTATCCCTATCCGTCCAAACGCAACGTGGTCTATGCTCGCAACGGCATGTGCAACGCTGGGAATCCGCACGCTGCATCCGCTGGTCTTCAGACTCTTCTGAAAGGCGGCAATGCAGTGGACGCAGCTGTCGCAATGGCCAGCGCTATGCCGGTTGTGGAGCCAACCGGCAACGGTTTGGGTGCCGACTGCTTCGTAATCCTTTGGTATGAAGGAAAAATGTACGGCCTGAACGCTTCGGGTCCCGCTCCTAAGTCTCTTTCCGTTGCTGCACTAAAGGACAGAGGATTTGAAAAAATTCCTTCTTACGGCGTTGAACCGATTGATGTTCCGGGTGCGGTTGCAGGCTGGATGACGCTTCATGAACGCTTCGGCAAACTTCCTTTGGAAGAAGTGATGGCACCTGCCATTCGCTACGCAGAGAAAGGCTATCCGGTGACTCCGAATATTTCTCGTCTCTGGCAGGAAGCTTTCGAGAACTATTCCAAATATCGTGATCGTCCTGAATTCCAGGGCTGGTTTGATACATTTGCACCCAACAACACTTGGCTCAAACCCGGCGAGATGTTCCGCTGTCCGGATATGGCTAAGACATTGAAAGAAATCGCTGCTACCAAGGGCGAAGCTTTCTACCGCGGAGCCATTGCCGAAAAGATTGATGCTTTCTTTAAGAAGCACAACGGCTTCTTAACCAAGGAAGACCTGGCTGCTTTCAAACCTGAGTGGGTTGATCCGATCAGCGTGAACTATCACGGGGTGGATGTATGGAGCTGCCGCCTAACGGGCACGGTATTACCGTTCTGATGGCCTTGCAGATTCTTAAAGATATGAATCTTGCTGAAAGAGATTGTGCCGACACAATGCACAAGCAGATCGAAGCAATGAAACTCGCGATGGTAGATACAGCTGAATACGTCGCGGAACCTTCTTTCATGAGAGTTTCTGTTGATCAGCTTTTAAGCGAAGACTATGCTGCCAAACGCCGCGCATTGATTAACGATAAAGCCATCATGCCGGAACCGGGCGATCCAGGATGCCCGTCTACCGTTTACTTCTGCTGTGCAGACGCAGACGGCAACATGGTGAGCTTTATCCAGTCCAATTTCCGCGGATTCGGCTCCGGCATCGTTGTTCCGGGCACCGGCATTTCTTTGAACGACCGTGCAGAGAATTTTAAATTTGACGAAAACCATGCTAATGCGTTGACGGGAGGCAAACGTCCATACCACACCATTATTCCGGGATTCCTGACTCAAGACGGAAAACCATTAGGACCGTTCGGAATTATGGGCGGATGGATGCAGCCCCAGGCTCATGTTCAGGTGGTTATGAATATGATTGATTGGCACCTGAATCCTCAGCAAGCGCTTGATGCGCCACGCTGGCAGTGGGTCGGTGGTAAGAAAGTCGAAGTGGAGCAAGAAACTCCCAACTACATCATTCGCCAGCTTCAGCGAATGGGACACCAAATCGTCGTCCAACCTGATCCTTATCATATGGGTCGTGGTCAGGTCATTCTTAGAGATGAAAACGGCGTGCTTTGCGGCGCAACCGAGAAGCGTACCGACGGACAGATCATGTCCTACTAATCAACAAAGGTCTCGATGCCAAGGCGTCGGGACCATTGATTCAGGATCCGGTTCTTTAGCGAGGCCCGGTTTTTGTTTGAAGATTAGATAATTAATTTAACGTGACCGTGTGCGTTTAAACGATATCGGCGCTCGGTTCCGTCAGACAGGTTTGACACCTTGAATACATAGGCTTCTGGATCTTTCGCTTCCGGCAGCTGCTGAAGGGCTTTTTCGATAGCAGCTTCAATTGAACGGACACCGGAGACTTTAACGGTTCCGATGACATCTCCGTTTTCCTTGAAAACTTCTACCTGATCGATACTTCCGAAATCTAATCTATTGTTTGGCATGACTCTCACTCCCAGCCGAGTATTTAGCAGGAGAATTATCAGGCTCTGCGGACAACAATCTGAGTAATCTAACCAATTGTGAGCAGGAAGCTGTCAGGACGGCTTTCTTATGAGAAGTGATTACCGAGAATATAAGTGAAAAGGCCGCCTGATGAAACCGGCGGCCTATAACTCATAAGCCTACTTATTGCTCAGAAGCGGCGCCTTCACCGGCGATTCTTCCGAATGTGAAGATATCTGCAATAGCATTTCCGCCAATACGGTTGCTTCCGTGGATACCGCCTGTGACTTCACCGGCAGCATACAGACCCGGAATCACATTTCCGTCGCGGTCCAGTACTTGAGCTTTCGTATTGATCTTGGCCCCGCCCATTGTGTGATGACGGCACATACCGATCGGACCCGCATAGAACGGGGCTTTTACGATCTTGTGACTCAGCATAATCGGGGTACGGCCGAGAGGATCTTTCTTGGAATCAACCATTGCGTTGTATTCATTGATGGTCGCGACCATAACTTCCGGCGGTACTTTGATGAGTTTGGCGAGTTCTTCAATCGTGTCTGCTTTGAACAAGGTGCCGTTTTCCAGAGCACGATGGTTCATCTCGTTGTAATACTCGTTGTTCTTATCGAAGCCGTCTGTATCGCATACCGGGAAGACCGTTTGATCGGTTTGAGCCAAAGTGGCGTCACGAATTACGTCACGGCGAGCATCTTCGGCAACATATCTCTTTCCTTCCTTGTTGAGGAAGATGGTGTATTCGATAGCTTGGAAAATATCAGCGGTGTGTTTGTAGCCGGAGCAGTCCACGGAATGCACTGGATGTAATCCAAACCAACGGCTAAACCTCCGATACCTTGGATATATTTGAGTACTTCACCGGTAGAGCCTGGCTGGTTCGTTGTGTTGAGTTTTGTCAGACGCGGGTCAAAGTAAGAGCACATTGTCGGGTTTGCAGCGAAACCGCCTGCTGCGGCAACGACGGCCTTGTTGGCTTTCCAAAACTCTTTCTTGGCGTCTTTGAGTTCAACTTCAACGCCTAAGACACGGCCGGAGTCCGGTTTCTCACGAATGATCCCGATGACTTTGTGGTTAGTCAGAACCGGAAGACCGATCTTGCTGGCGTAGTTCATGCAGGCTTTGATGTAGTCTCCGCCGCTCTGACCGACAGGATTGCGGCAACGAGGCCACAGGCCGCCATAGATTTGGTAGATGCCGGGTTTGAACTGCACGCCGACTTTCTTAAGCCATTCGACGCTTTGAGGAACGTTTTCGCACAATGTGGCGACAAGAGCAGGGTCGGCGCGGAAATCGCCCGCAGCCATCGTTTGTTTGGTATGGAGCTGAGGAGAGTCCTCAATGCCTGCTTTCTTGTAATCTGCTTCTACGGCCGCATTCAAGCCGCCTCCGCTAACCATAGTATTGCCGCCTGGAATGGAAAGTTTTTCCAGAACGACAGCATTTGCGCCTTTTTCCTTGGCGACGATGCCGGCAGAAAGACCGGCACCGCCGGAGCCGATGACAATGACGTCATAGGTTTTATCCCAAGTGGTGGGCGTCGAGCAGGGATTTGCTGCATGAGCGAATGTGGAAATGGAGGCGGCAGCAGAGGCTGCACCCCCAACAAGAAATGATCTTCTGTTGAGTGTCATCCTATTCTCCTCGGAAGTAGGTGATTTCAGTCTACGCTTTCATACAAAAGAGACAATTAGGGTTAAGTCCCTTGCGTGCTAACGAATTTGGGTATTTATTTTTTGAACAAAAATAGATAATTAAGACAAATTGTTAGTCAAAATTTCATTTGACGGTGAAATAGCCCTGTAAAAGCATTTACTTTTGCTTCAATAAAGAAAAAAGTGAGTTTTGATGGTTGAATTTTTAAATCCCCCTAATTTAATGACATGGAACCCCTTTGCTCCCAGCGAGATAGAGGGAGCAAAATGAAAGTGACAAAATTCTCATTAAAGGTGATTCCATGTCAGTTAGAAGGATACTCGCAAAAACGATCGATACAGATCTCGAATACGAAGCCATCGGTATAGATTTAGCTAAGAATTGCGTCAGTGCTGCTCTGTTAACAACAGATGGTGAAGTGGTCTGCATCGACCGGCTTGACTATTCTGAGCTCGAGAAAAGTGCCCAGGCGCTTAGTTCTACGACGTTCGCCATGGAGCCATGCACTGAAATGAATTATTTAGTTCAAAAGTTAGAGGCTTGGGGACATCGTTGTCTGGTTATCGGCGGCAAGAATGTACAGAACTACGTTGAAAATCATTTTTCAGGCCAAAAAACTGATTTAAATGATGCTCAAGCCCTGGCTTTTCTAGCCCAAGATACACAGCTGAGGACAATCAAAGCCAAAGATGTAGAGCAACAAAAGTACGCGAGCTTAACAACATTGCGGGAACAATATATCAAGCAATATAGGCAGACCATTGTGTCTTTAAAAGGGATTTGCCAAGCCTGGGGATTGAATATCTCGAAAGGAATCAGCGGGAAAGCTCGATTGAAAGATCTGATTGAAAATCACGCAGCTTTCCCGGAGGAACTGAAGGAAAGTCTCGTTGACATGGTTACACACGCACAAACAGCTCAAAAGGCCTTGAACAAAATCACCAAAACCCTTGAGGAGTTAGCTAAGAGCGATAAAGTTTGCCAGTTAATTCAAACGATTCCGGGGCTGGGATCAATCTGCAGTTGCAGACTTCGTGCAACGGTTGGAGACATAAAGAGATTTAAAAGTCCCAAAGATTTTCCTGCCTATTATGGATTGGTGCCGAGAAGCATTGCTACTGGGCACAATGAGAGAAAAGGAAAAATTACCCATCGTGGAGACAGGACTATGAGGTCTTTAATGGTGCAAGCGGCCGGGAGCTTGGTTAACATGGCCACTAAAGGAAAATTGAAATCCAAACAGTTAACGAAGTGGATTTTGAAGAAGCAAAAAGAAAAAATGCCATGGGGAAAACTCGTATGCGCCGTTGCCGCAAAGCTTTTACGGATTGTTAGAGCTGTTCTTATCAGCAACAAACCATATAACTCAAAAATAGCAGGGGTCGCGAAATGCTCATTGCCCAAAGGGAGCTAAAGATTTAACTTACAGTTCGAGCACAATCGTCTACAACAAAGCATGAGAAAGCCGAAAGGCCCGCTCCACAGCCCGATAAATTCAATTAGCGTCACAGCTATCCAATTTTAGGGGGCACGAGCGGACTGATCTTGAAGTTCATGGTAGGCAAATAGAATCAATTGAGGTTCTTGAAACAGCCTGGAGAGATTGGTAGATTGGCCTCTTCTGTATGCAACAGCAGACGCATTTAACCTCGAACAAGATACCTAGACAACCAAAAAAATATGGAAACAGGTCTTGCTTCGCAAGACTAAAGAAAAACTTTATCCTAAAGTGCTTGACAACTACCGGGGTTCCAGAGATTCTTTTTAGGACTAGATAAAAACACGGAGATCTCAGATTTTTTAGTCAGTTTTAAAATGACTGAGCAATCAACCTCATTATTTCTACTAAAAATTAAGGCTCAAATGTCCAAGGCACTCCACATTCATTCAAAAGACAACACCGCTGTCTGTACCTCAGAAGTCAGAGCTGGAGAAGAAGTCGAAGTCATTGATTCCGATGGTTCCAGAAGCTTCATCAATGCAGTAAGTTCCATTCCTTTTTGCAACAAGATCGCGTTAATCGATATCCAAGAAGGAGAAGAAATTTTTAAATATGGCGAAGTTATCGGCAAAGCGATTGCGTTCATTCCTAAAGGAACTTTGGTGAATCATCTCAATATCGCGAGCCAGCCGCGTTCCTACGCTGAAGAGTACGTATTAAAAGGAAAATACAAATGAAATTTTTAGGCTTCAAACGAAAAGACGGCTCTGTCGGTGTACGTAATCACGTTCTCATTCTTCCTTCCTGCGCGTGCGCGTCAGAAACTTGCCGTGTGGTTGCTTCTCAAGTTCTAGGGACTAAAAACGTCATTATCAATGTCGGCTGCTCTGATGTCACAGCAAATACAGAAATGACTCAGCGAGTGCTGACAGGATTTGCGCTAAACGCTAATGTTTTCGGAGTTGTCGTTATTGGACTTGGATGTGAAACTGTCGGGCATCGAGAGCTCGCAGAAAAAATCCGCATGTTGTCCGATAAACCGGTCGTTTCTTTCGGAATTCAAGAAGAAGGCGGAACCATCAAAACAGCAGCTCTTGCCGTTGAGGCGGCTCGGAAAATGGTTGAAGAGGCAAGCAAGCTGCAAAAAGTAGAGTGTGATGCTTCAGATCTTTTTGTTGCGATCGAATGCGGCGGATCGGATGCAACCAGTGGGATTGCGTCCAATCCGGCAGTCGGGAGTATGGCCGACAAAATCTATGATCTTGGCGGCACAACGATGATGAGCGAAACCGTTGAGTTCATAGGCGCTGAGCATGTTCTCGCCAAACGCGGGGAAACACCCGAGATTCATGATCAGATTATTCGTATCTGTGAAGAGTATGAAAAACATCTCGCCCTAGCTGGGCAAGATTGCCGATCCGGCCAGCCTACGCCCGGTAACAAAGTTGGCGGTTTGTCGACAATCGAAGAAAAAAGTCTCGGTTGTATCCATAAGGGAGGAACTCGTCCGGTTTCCGAGGTTCTCCAAGAAGCAGCGAGGCCAACTAAGAAAGGTGCTCTCATTATGGATACGCCAGGGTATGACATTTCTTCTGTCACGAGTATGGTCGCCGGGGGCGCGACGATTGTGGTCTTCACAACCGGCCGAGGCACTCCGACCGGCCATGCGCTAGCTCCAGTAATTAAAGTTACTGGAAATCCATTGACTGCGGAAAGAATGAAAGACAATATGGATATTGATGTTTCCGGTATTTTGGAGGGAGAAGAAACGATTAACCAGGCCGGGGAGAGAATCCTGAAAGAAGTGTTGGAAGTCGCCGGCGGCAAGGTAACAAAAGCAGAGGCTTTAGGCTTTTCTGATATCGCTGTTGATCATGTTTGCCGTTATATCTAATTTTGCAAAAAACATGGACGACTAAAAAATGCGCCCGGCAAGTTGCCGGGCGTCTGATTAGTAAATGAGGTTATTGATTGACAGTTTCAGGCTGATCCCAGACTTTGATTTCCGACAGTTTTCCTGTGTATTTAGTTACGCTGACAAGACCTGAAGAGGCAACATTGCCGCAAGCTAAATCAGATGTAGGAATATCCATAGTCAATGTATTGGAGTTGCCATGAATGTCCAATAAAGTGCCGTCAGTCATCTTGACGGGCTCATACCAGGCACCGTGATGAACAACAACCGTGTCTTTTCTGATTCTGTCCGTGACATAAGCACCGGCTAGTAGCGCACCGCGGTCATTTTTAACCAGAACGATATCTCCGTCTTCAATACCGAGTGATTTTGCGTTTTCCGGATTGATCCAGATCGGTTCGCGCTTCAAAATATTTGCAAAATCATGGCTGGAAGTACCGTCAAGCTGGCTGTGCATACGATAGCGACTCTTACAGGCCATATATGCAAGCGGATATTTCTTGTTAGGTGTATTGAGGCCTTCGGTCGGCTCTAAATAACTCGGATGACCTAAACAGCTCTTGTAACCGTAACTTGCTATCTTGGGACTGTAAATCTGAATTAAGCCGCTTTCCGTACCAAGAGAATTTCTCTTCGGGTCCTTGCGGAAATTAGCGAATGCAACATAGTCTCTTTCCTGCGGACGCACGTCATAGAGGAAGTAGCCTTTCTTCCAGAAGTTTTCAAAGGATGGCAGCTTGACTCCCATCTGTGCTCCGAACTTCCTGGACTGCTCGTAAATGAACTTAATCCAATCCATTTCGCTTCTTCCCTCTGTGAATTGGTCTCCGCACCCCATTCGTTTGGCTAATTCACTGAAGATCCAATAGTCGGGCTTAGATTCATATTGAGGCTCGATTGCCTGCTGCATCGCAACGATACCGTCATTGGAATAAGTTCCGATATTGGTAATATCGTTGTGTTCGAACTGGGTTGCAGCGGGTAAGACAATGTCCGCATGGCGAGCAGTAGCAGTCCAGCACGTGTCTGTTACTACGACAGTCTCAGGAATCTTCCATGCTTCCAGCAGTTGATTTGTCGAAGGCTGATGAGCGAAGGGGTTGCCGCCGGCCCACATTACCATCTTAACTTCAGGATAAGTGACCTTTGTTCCGTTGAAGTCGATCGTTTTTCCTGGATGCAGGAAGCAGTCTACAAAGCGGGCGACAGGGATTACCTTGCTGCCTTTCCAGGCCTTGTTGTAAGGAAGGACAGGTTCGACCGAAGCAGGCACGCCTCCGACAAAAGGACCGTAAGCAGCAGGGGATCCTCCGCTTGAATATTGATAATTTGTCCCTATCCCGCCTCCAGGCAATCCGATCTGTCCTAAGGCTGATGCTAAGGCAAAACCCATCCAATGGGGCTGTTCGCCGTATTGAATGCGCTGAATCCCCCAGCCCATCATGATCATAGTGCGGTTTTCTTGAAGCTCGTGTGCTAAAGATTTGATTCTTGATTCAGGGACACCTGTCACTTTGGATGCCCAAGCAGGAGTTTTCTCAATACCGTCAGTTTTACCCATGACGTACGCATTGAATTCTTTCCAACCGGAGGTGTACTTATTGATGAAGTTGTGATCACATTTCCCGGTCTTTTCCAGCTCGTGGATCATGCCTAGCATCAATGCACAGTCAGTACCCGGAATCGGTGCAATCCCTTCACTGTTGAGATATTCTGCGGTGTCTGTAGCAATAGGGTTGATGGAGATGGTTTTGATGCCGGAATCTTTGAGGGCTCTAAAGTAACCGGCAGCGTTATGCAGAGTAGTTACCCAATCAATATCATCTGTGACGAGGGGGTCTGCTCCCCAAAGGACAACACGTTTACTGTTTTTAAGAACATTATCCCAGCTCGTGGAGGTGGGGTCCGACATGCCGACCACATAGGGCAAGATACGGCCAATGGCTGCCGTTGAATAGCTGTTAGTGGTTTGGATGAATCCGCCGCAAAGGTTGAGTAAGCGCTGCTGCAAATTTATGGCCGCATTGACCTTACCGCTGGACATCCAACCGTAAGAACGACCGAACATCGCGCTCGGGCCGAAATCAGCGTAAATACGTTTCATCTCATTGGCGACCAAATCTAACGCTTGATCCCAAGAAACTCTTACCCAGCGGTCAGTGCCGCGTTTTTCTCGAGAGGCGGGACCATCTTTTAAGTAACTTTCCCTGACCATCGGATAATGGATTCTTGAGGCAGAATAAGGCAAATTGCAAAGACCGTTAATATTCGGAGAAGGCGCGTAGTCGTACTCAAACGGGTGAAGTGCCACCATTTTTCCGCCGCGAATCTGAGGACGGACGATGCCCCAGTGGCATGCCGTAATGCATGATCCTTCGTTTAGCGGAGATTTTCCGAGAGAGAAAGTCTCTGTTAGGCTAAGGTCAGGAAGCGGCTCCGGCAATGCTGGGTATTTGGCAGCGCTTTTAGCTCCAGCAGGATAATCTTTAAATTTTTCTGAAACACTGGGTTTTTCTTGTGCCGACACAGTGTTGGAAAGGGCTGCGGCACCTGAAGCCGCGGCTATGGCAAGAAAAGAACGTCTAGAAATAGAAGTCATAAATTGTGTCCTCTAAAGGGAGAGGTCTCATTTTTTGGGGAGAGACTTCCGTAAATGATAAAGATTCTTAACTAAAGTTGCCTTGGGGTTCTCCTTAATTTTTGAATAGCTTTTCACCCAAAAATTAGGCATTTTGTCTATAAAAACAAGAAGTTCTTGGCGTTAATTTTCATTATTAGCGGGTGTTGATTCTCGGCTCATCGTTTATTACAAAACTAATTGAGAAAAAAGCTCTCTGAGATGAATTGATCTTAGAGAGCTCAATTAGAAAAATATATTTTTTCTTAATCAATAGCTAAAGCGCCTTGATTGTTTTGGGTTTCTTCTACAGCTTTATCTTCTGCAAAATAACTATTAATTGAAGAAATAACTTCAGAAGTGTGCGCTTGAGGCTTTGTTATAAACGAAACGCTAACGAAAATAATCAAAGAAATAAGCATCGAGCAGAGTGCACCCGAAAATCCGAACGGCGAGACTTTGAAGATAAAAGTCATAGATACCATGCAGATTTCACCGATAACGATCGAAGCGATGGCTCCTTCGCGGGTTGCTTTCTTCCAGTACAAACCGCCGATAACGGCCGGAACAAGGACGGCAACTCCGCCGTTAGAAAGTACCAACAGATCAGCGAGGGCTGTTGGGCGAGTTAATGCAAAAACAACCGATGCCAAACCGATAATCAAAACACCGATCTTTGCGACGTTGTAGAGCGTGTTTTCATTGGCCTTTGTTCACGAATTTTTGTAGATATCGGTCGCGACCATTGTAGAAGTTGCGTGCAGCTGAGAATCTCCGGTGGACATGGCTGCGAGAGCTCCGCTGATGATTAGTGCAGCAAATACAGCAGGAGTGTATTTAAGCAGCAGTTCCGGGAAAATCGTATCCGGGGCTGCGATATCAGGCATTAAAAGTCGGCCGATCATCCCGACGCAAGGCGTAAATACGTAAATCATCGTCAGATAGATAGACGAGAAGACGGCTGACCATTTCATGACGTTAAGATTTTTCCGGCGAAAAGCGCAAGGTGACCTGCGGGAACATCATCATGCCGAATGTAATGACGATCCAGCGAGAAACCCAGTCCTGAGCGGTTACGACGCCGTTTGGCCCCGGCATTGTGAAGAGTTCCGGCGTATGAGAGAACGCTGCTTGGTAGGCATCTGCAACGGATGGGAAATTTGCAAGGATAACCCAAAGCGAACCGCCGAGTAGGCCGGCGAACATAAATACCCCTTGAGCGGCGTCGGTGATGGCAACACCTTTCATTCCGCCTAACCAGACCAATACGATCATGATGGCAAAGAAAATTAATGCGCCAACGGTATAACTCAGCATGCCTCCGGAGATCGTTTGAAAATGTAGCTGCATCCAATGGCTTGAATGGCAACATAGGGATAGTAAAGACCATCGTGATGAGCGTTACAAGAATGCCTACTGTTTTCGATTGATAGACGTCAGAGGCGTAGTCCGACACGGATAAATAACCGTAGCGTTTACCCAGATACCAAAAGCGCCGTCCCCAAACCCAGAAGAGGACGCCCGGAAGAACTGTCCATAATCCGTTGCACCACCAGCCGATGCCGTTTTGTACGCGAAGCCTCCAGCGCCCATAAAGGCATAAGCACTATGGTAGGTTGCTGAGAATGTCAGTGTCAGAATGAAGATGCCAAGCCCACCGCCTGTGGCAAAGTCCTTGATGTTTTTCTTATCTTTTTGGACGCGTAAAGCGCAATTCCTAAAAGTACTGCGATATAGACGGCCAAAATCACTAATCCGATATTCATTTTGACCTCCTGTTATAGTTCCGGCCGTTGTACCGGCACGATAGGTTTGCGGTCCTGGCGACAATCCCACGCTTTGAGTTTGTAGGCAGCAACAATGAAGTCGGCAATCATGACTAAGAACCAGAATTCAAGCCAAATGTACATGGTTGGCCAGCCGAATAAGAGCGGATGTTCTACGCAATAGTCGTTAAACCAAAAGACAATCGGCGGATTGACCATAAGGACGCTGACGATCAGCACCGCATAAAATAACTTGTGTCCGGATAGTTTCATAATATTCTCCTTGGGCTAAGCGTTTTGGAGCTGCTCAACGACGGAGACCAAGTTTTTAACTAGGTGATCGTGATAGATCTGGCCGCGACGTGCATCCGATTTAGAAGGTTCCCCGGTACATCCTCCGGATTTTTTCGCGGCTGCTCTTGCATGATCAATCGTGCTCGGAACATAACAAAGTGTGTCATGTTCGTAAGTCGGATCGACGGAATAGAGCGGCGTATCCTTGATGGGATTATCCACAGCCTTTTCCAAGTGAACCATGTCCGGGTAGCGAGCCATCATATGAGAAGTTTCGACCTCTTCGGCATGTCCGACCGGCCCGAAGCCCAGTTCCTTCACAATATCCTTGCTCATGTAAGCCGGATCAAAAATCTTGACTGTGCAGCCAAGCTTGCTCTGAGCTCTCTGTGCGCAGATCTGCATCCAAACAACGTTCACGATGCGATGACCGTTGATCAGAATAATCTTATTCAGACCGTGAGCATTCAAGGATTCGATGATGTCGTAGGTCAATTCAGACAGTACTTCGGGTCGGATGGTGACGGTTCCGGGAAGCACCATATGATGCGGGCTCCAGCCGAACCAAACGGGCGGAGTCAGGACTGCACCGGTTTTCTCAGCAGCTTCTTCAGCTATTGTCATGGCAACATAGGTGTCTGTGCCCAGAGGGAGGTGGTAACTGTGCTGTTCGACACTTCCGATCGGGACAATTGCTACGCCTTTTGATTTGACGATAGCCTCTTTTGCTTCTTCCCAGCTTTTGGTTTGCAGCCAAGCGCTCATTTTTGTCTCCTAGGTTTGAGTTTTTCTTATTAATAATTTAATGAAGGGAAACAGTAAATTAAGAGGTACTGATAGCTTTTTTGCGTGACATACAAAGAGTTAATCAGCAGTAATTAAAGTGTGAACATGTTCACGGACAACCTCCTCAAATATCCCGCTTCCTAATGGCCAAATAACCTCTGTACATGTAAAGGTGTAATTTTTGTTAAACTCACCCGACTTTTGAAATCCCTAATGGAATGATCAGGATATTTTGAAAGTATTTGAGACAAATGCTTTGGCTTAGGTTTCCCATCTATCTGCCTCGTTAAATTGATATTTGTCTCTGGGATGAACCGATCACAATTGGAAAAATAATGGAATTTTTACAGCCAATTTTGGCATTTATAGCGCTTTTGATTATATGGCTAAGACCCAAAGCAGAGAATTGGGCTTTTACTGCTATGTGGCTTGGCTGGCTTCTTATGATTTACCTATATGTCGGGCATACATCCGGTGCTCTGTTAGGCAACATGAATCTGTAGGAGACATCGAACGTCGGAAAACAAAAATATTTCTTTAGATACCTCAAGAGGCACTTTCTTCTATTTCTTTCTCTGCACTGCTGCAGCCATTGTTTTCTCTTTCCGTCATATCGCTCCACACTTAGCCCGAGATTTGGATCAAGGCTTTGGCTTAATGGTCCTTGGTGTTCATACATATTTTTGGGCTGAGGTTGTTTTTTGGGCCCTCATTATTCTCCTCGGAGTCATGTTCTTTTTTGCACCTAGAGTATTAGGTCCGGCGAGCGAAAACGGTAATAATTGGCGCACCCTGAATTGCTGGGGCTAATGGCTAGTCCTTGAATATCTATTCAAACCTGCACATACTCACCTCCCTTTTTGGGGGGGTGAGTAGGAGAGAAATTCACAATTTGATGACTATCGGAGAAATCGCCGGATCATTCGGAGTTTGTGTGGCAACCGTAAGACGATGGTGCAAAAACGGCAAGTTTTCCCGAGTTATCAGGACTATTAAAAATCAAAGGCGTTTTGATCCTGATGAAGTCCATGAAATGCTTCATCCTACCCGCGGCAAAAGGATCATGGTCGGATATGCAAGAGTCTCAAGCTATGATCAGCGCTCGGATTTGACAGCCCAAGCCGAAAGACTCAGCCAATACGGATGTCAGCCGGTCATTAAGGATCTCGGAAGCGGACTCAATTGTAAAAAGCCGGGGCTAAAACGCTTATTGAAACTTCTTTTAACAGGGCGCGTCGGTGCATTAGTTGTCACCCATGATGACCGACTGCTCCGATTTGGCACGGAGTTATTTCATCGCTCGCCTCATGGGCATCCGTATAGGCATCTTAGATGAGCCGGAACAGCAGCCTTTCGAAACGGAGCTCGTCAAGGATGTTATTACCCTGATGACAGTCTTCTGCGCTCGTCTTTACGGGAAGCGATCGTGGAAAAATAAGGTAAAGGAAAATACGGGTATAAAAACTTAAGTTTTCGGTAATATCTAATTATTACTTTATTTTTACCCCTAAATGCCCAACCTTGAGCGAACACTTGTGCGTCAGTTTGAGATGCCCAATGAAACAGATAGAGCTGCATTGGATCGGATGTGTTCGTCGTACGGATTTGTGGCATCAAAATTTCTTTGCCTTTCAAACGAGAGAACTTCGAAGGAGGTAAAGGACTTTCGCGCTTTTCGAAATAGATTGGTAACTGCTCTGAGCAGGAAATCTGTTGAATTTAACCAAAAACTCGCAGGCTTGCGAGCCAATGGGAAAACAGCAGAGGCAACTCTCTTGACTTTGCTCAGAGAACTCAAAGAGACTTCGGGTCCTCATCTTCAGGCGCGTCACTTGAAGCTGGCCTTGGAAGAGACTTCTAAGATGGCTCTGACGCATTGGAAAAGCGTCATTGCAGAATCAAAGAAGGAACTTGCAGATACGTTAAAGCGTTTTCACGATCAGGATCGTCACTACGCGTACTGGCTTCTTTGCGGCATAAACCGCCAATTCTTTGAATTGCTAGACGGAAGAATTCCGGTCCCGAATCCGGAAGTTTCTTTTGATCGGAACTATTGCCTCAGCTATGAACGACCTCTTTCTTTGAAGACGCTCCGGTGCATCGCCGGGATTGTCAGGCGGACAGTCAATAGAGTTCGAAGAAACAGCGTCTGCTATCCGAGAACGAAAACTTTTCACAACCGAATTGACTTTGATTCAAGCTGCTATACGGTCAGATCAGCAGAAGATGCTCAACTCCTTGAGCTTATGTCATTGCAGCCCGGTAAAAGGATTTCTCTTCGGCTTAAAGGTAAAAGCAAAATCCGCGGAACGCTCCAGCTGATACGTGATACTGCCGGCACTTACTCATTAAGAGTGTACGTACCTCAGCAGTGTGAAGAGAGAAGAAAGACCGGCAAAGTCGTTGGAATTGATCTCGGGTATACCGAGATGATGGCAACGAGTGAACAGGAACTTCTTGGGACGGATCTGGGAAAGTATTTTTCTGCGATAGCTGATAAAAGAGGAAAGAACAGTGAAGGCCGAAACCGAATGCACGCGCTCTTTCGCAGCCTTCTGAAAAAGTCAGGCAAGAACAATCTCGCTAAGGCAGAGCGGATTAGAAAACATAACCTCGGCAGAAAGAAGCAGCGGGCTAGATATATCCAGGATATTGGAATCATTAAGACCCTCGTTAACAGAGAGCTAAATCTTCTTTTCACTCGGAAGATAAACCCGATCAGGGCGATAGTCGTTGAAGATTTAAGTGCTCGGATGAAGGCTCACTTTGGCAAAAAGTGGAATAGACGGCTGAGCGGCTGGATGCGAGGATACCTTCAGGAGAGGATCAGATATAAAGCAAAGAAACATGGAATAGAAGTAAACGAAGTAAACCCTGCTCACAGTTCGAGAGAATGCCCCCGGTGTCACTGCACGGACAAAAAGAACCGACGAGGGGATGTCTTTAAGTGCTCGTCTTGCGGATACCACGAACATGCTGACTTGGTTGCTGCGTTAAACATACTCGGCCGTTTAGGAGATAAGGAGATCCGTAAAGGTATGTCTCCGTCTCGGGTGAAAGCAGTACTGGACGGTCGGCACGTCGGTTGGAAATTATTGAACGAAACCGTTACCGACAGGACTTCAGATGAAGCGCGTGTTGTGAGCGAATCTCCCCGTTCAGCTTCATCGAAGAGCGAACGGAGAAGTGATGTACAGGTTTGTACAGCTTCCTGATAACGGAGAAGATCATTTCTTGGCTCTGGGACGCGGCCGTGTGGACACTGTTCGCTCTAAGTTTCATCATGTCATGAGCGCTGCTTCCGAAGGAGAATATAACTATATGGCAACCGTTCCGAATAACCGTGACCACAAAACATTTGTGATTAGCAAACAGCTCATGCAAGACATGGTGACATCGGGCGAATTTACCCCTAAAACTAATCTACTGAAAGAAGGACGAAGTTTGGGTGAACTTTACGTCACGGGCTTGTCGATGTATGAAGGAAAACTGTTTGCGGTAAGTAAAAACTTCAACTGCATCTTTGAGATTGATCCGAAGAACGAGATGATTGTAAAGGCCTTTGCTCTCCCTGCGTCTCTTGACGATGTTCGAGGTCTCATTGCAGATAAAGACGGTTTTAAGGTCCTTAATCGGAACGTGCTTGTTACATTGAGAGATTGATAGTCGAAACTGAAATCGATCTCGCTCCGATTTAAAGAATGCCGGCTTAACGCCGGCATTCTGCCTATTGACAAGGTTGTTAATCTTCAATACCCCGACGCTTCGAAAAATCAAACCTTGAAAGGGCAAATAAGAAGATCGCACCTCTGAAGCACAATTCAAAGGCCATCGCAACCCAGACACCATCCAATCCCATTCGGGATGCCAGGTAGTAAGCCAAGGGAATACGAATGAGCCACATGCTCCCTAAATTCATAAGACTTGGGAACAAAGTGAATCCGGCACTCACAAAAATACTGCAGCTAACAATAGCAGCAGCAAACATCGGCTCTGCGAACGCCTCAATTCGCAGAGCACTGGATCCTAATTCGATAATGGATTGATTAGTTGTCATAAACCCAATCATCCAAGGAGCTGTCAAATACATCACTACGCCCATAGCCGACATGATGATCATGACCATGATGACGTTGATCTTGGAAAATCTTCTTGCCATGTCCGGCCGTTTTGCTCCGATGCTTTGGCCTACGATGGTGGAAGCGGCATCAGCAACCCCGTAACCCGGCATATAGCATAAACTCTCAGCAGTTATGGCAAAAGAATGAGCCGCCAAAGATAAAGGTCCTAACGGCGCCACAATCATCGTCGTGACGATTTGGGCGCTGCTCATGGCCATTCTTTCTAAGGCGATCGGAGAGCCGATTCTGGCAACTCGTCTCATACAGAAAATCTCAGGAAGGAAAGAGCCGGGGTGGCCGACGAGGGCAATTTTGTCGGACTTTACAACCAAGAACCAAAAAAGCAAAAATGTGCTGACCGACTCCGCCAGGATGGTTCCTAAAGCAGCACCGGCAACACCAAGATCGGCTCCGGGAACCGTAATGCTAAGCCCCAGAATCTTGTAAGTGGCAGTCGGGAAGATAAGCGCAAGTTAAATATGGCGTCCAAGAAGCACATCCCGATATTAATCATGCTTGGAAGTTTTACATTTCCAGTACTTCGAAGCATGCTGGAAGCAACAAACCCTAAAAGGCGGCAGGGTGCCGAGACAAAATATGGCGAAATAAGTTTTAGCATCTGCATAAAGCTCGGGGCGCCTCCGAGCCATGTCGGAACATAGGGGGCAAGAGCAACGCCGACAATAGCAATTGCTATGCTGATAAGACCGCCGACAAACAATGACTGCCGGAGTACAGATCGTGCCTCATCGAATTGTTTTGCGCCGATTCTTTGTGCGACTTGAACCGTAAAGCCTGCTGTAACGGATGTGATAAGTCCCCATACGAGCCAGAGGGAGGAAGAGACCAAGCCGATCGAGGCCGCAGGGTTTGCGCCAAGGTGACCGACCATTGCCGCGTCGATGTATTGGACCATCACGAAAGAAATCTGAGCAAAAATCGCAGGCAGGCTCAAGCGCCAAACGAGTTCGATTTGGTCCCAAACATTTAATTGCGCGCCGTTTCTGATAAGAGAAAACAGCTGCTCTGTTCTTTTATCCTTCGTAGCCATAGCTCGCATTCTAGAAGCATTCTTTTCCTTAGGAACATTACGGAATGATTATGGGCCTTATTGCTGGAGAGCTTTTGCTGCTTCTACTTAAGCGCGTGTTGGATTTTGATAGGTCTGTTAATTCATTAAGGCTGCTTCAAAAGTCTTACAACCGGACTTGCCTCGATCAGTCCGGAATCCGATGTCCACGGTCGCTCCCCTCGGCTAGAGGTTCAGCTCTTCCATCTTTGTTAACCATTTTGTTCTTGAGCTGGGCGCGCGGGGAAAGAATCAGGAAAATTTTCTTCTACAATCCTGATCTTTCGCCAAAAACTTTGAGAACAACGGTTTTAATTCTCAAGTTTTGTTTAATTTTCCTGCTCTTCAAACACCGTTTGTTGAAATGAACCAGCTTCTCCCAAAATACTTCGGATTTGATCCTGCAACGACGACGATCAGAACTGAAATCATCGCAGGTGTCTCCACTTTCCTCACAATGGCCTATATTCTGGCTGTAAACCCAGCCATTCTTGGCATTACGGGAATGGATAAAGGAGCGCTTTTTGCTACCACGGCGATTACCTCCGGTATTGCGACGCTTATCATGGCGCTCTATGCCAAGATGCCCTTCGGACTTGCACCGGGTATGGGTATCAATGCCTTCTTTGCCTATACCGTTTGTCTTTCGATGGGGCATACCTGGCAGTTTGCGCTGACCGCAGTGCTCTTGGAAGGTCTGATATTTATTCTTCTTACTGTGACCAATGTCCGAGAAAAGATCGTTTATTCCTTGCCGCCGAGTATTCAAAAGGCGATCGGTGTAGGTATCGGTCTTTTTATCGCTTTTATCGGTCTTCAAAACGCGGGAATTTCGGTTAAAAACGATGCAACACTGGTGGCTCTCGGTCAAATTTTCCAGCCGAGCGTTTTGCTGGTTATCGTCGGTTTAATTTCAACCGCCGTCCTTCTGGTTAAAAATATTCCCGGTGCCTTATTAATCGGTATCGCAATTACAACGATTTGTGGCATACCATTCGGCCTGACCCATTTAGACGGCTTTGTCTCTACTCCGCCTTCCGTTGAACCGATTTTCATGAAGTTCGAATGGCACAACATTTTCACCGTGGATATGGTGATGGTTGTCTTCTCTTTCTTATTCATGGACTTGTTTGATACTTTAGGAACTCTGGTCAGCCTCTTATACAAGGGCGGATTCGTTAAAGACGGCAAGATGCCGAGAATGAAGGAGTCCTTCTTTGCAGATGCTGTAGGTACAACCATCGGAGCCTGCATGGGAACGAGCGCGATTTCCACTTACGTTGAAAGCGCAGCAGGAGTTTCCGTCGGAGGAAGGTCCGGATTAACGGCTTTTGTGATTGCGGTTTGCTTCTTTCTGTCTCTTTTCTTTGCACCGCTCTTCTTATCGATTCCGGCACAGGCCACTGCCCCGGTCTTGATATTGGTCGGTTTCTTAATGATCTCCTGCATTAAGGAAATTGACCTGGATGATTATGCGGAAGCCATTCCGGCATTTATCTGCATCATCACGATTCCGCTTACGTACAGCATTGCAAACGGCATCGTCTTTGGACTTCTGAGTTATGTGCTGATTAACTTGATCTCCGGCAAGTTTAAGAAGATTCGCATCGAGATGTACCTGTTGTCGGTCTTCTTTATTGTGATGCTGTTGCTCCACTAATAGAAAGTTATCGAAATATTCCGATATTTCAATTAAAAATTGCCCCGCTTTTGTGCTCGCTGCTACTTAGTTGTGCACAAAGCGGGGATTTTCTGCCGTTTTTCTGTTTGTTTCCCTTTAAAGCGCTAATCACACCTCAAAAAGTTGGCACGGAATATGCGTGTAGTTCAAGTGCATTCGAACACAAACAGGAGAACCAAAATGTCAAACTCTCTCGCTTTAAGAAGACGGACTTTCCTTAATTTCGGCCTATTAGGTTGCAGTCAGTGCCGCCCTTCCTGTCAAAGCTTTTGCACAGGCACCGGCGAATGTTTCTTTCATCGCTCCGACAGCAGATAATCCGATTCGCATTAACTTTAATGAAAACGCCCTGGGTATGAGTCCTAGTGCACAGGCCGCTGCACGCGACGCCGTCGCAAAAGGAAACCGTTACGCTAAAGCAGAGATTACACAGCTTCGCACAAAGCTCTGTGACATGTACAACGTGCCGAAGAATTTTCTCCTCTTGACAGACGGCTCCTCCGAGGGTATCCGAGCTTTGTTGGGTGCGTATTCGCGTTTGCCGAAAGTTCAGCTGGTAATCCCGGAACTTACTTATGGGGATGGACAGCACTTTGCCGAGCTCTATAGCGTGCCTATTGTAAAAGTGCCGATGCTTGCAAATTGGAAGGTTGATGTCGCCGGATTGAAGAAGGCTGTGGATGATTTCGACGGATTCTCTATTGTTTACTTCGTGAATCCGAACAATCCTACGTCTACCGTTACTCCGGCTTCTGAGATCGACCCATGGGTAAGAAGTAAACCGGACAATACTTTGTTTATCGCGGATGAGGCTTATGCAGAGTATGTCAGCGATCCGAATTTTAAATCGATGGCCAATTTGATCCAGGACGGTTTGGACAACGTGGTTCTGTTAAAGACGTTCTCGAAGCTCTACGCTATGGCCGGCATGCGGGTAGGATTTGCGGTAGGAGCTCCGGCGATTATTAAGATGATGAAAGATCAGGTGGCAGGCGAAAAACTCAACTACCCCGGTGTCACCGCAGCTTTGGTTTCTTTGGATGATGAGCCGTTCCAGGAATATTCCAGAGCTTCAAACTTGGAAAGCCGCAAGATTTTGGCTTCTTGTTTTGACAAGCTCGGGGTTAAATATCTTCCTTCGAGTACGAACTTCATGTTCTTCGAATTGAATGAACCGATTCGTGCCTTCCAGAAGAAGATGGCAGCACGAAATATTTTGGTCGGAAGACCCTTCCCGCCGGCCATGAATTGGTGCCGTATCTCCTTAGGCACGCCGCAGGAAATGGCCTACGTTGCCAATGAACTGACGAAGATGCGGGCAGAAGGCGTCTTCTAGTTAAAAACTAACGAATGTTGACGGCATATCTTTGCAGGTATGCCGTTTTCTTACATCCGATAATGCAATTTAGACGTGCAGCGGATAACGGTTTTTGACTTTGTGGCTGAAGAAGGCAATCGCTGAGAGCATAGTCAAAATTCCGCAGGCGACCAAAATGGAAGTGCCAAGGGCAAAAGGCATCCCTGCCGCAATTCGGCGCAGGTAAAGTTGGTAGGCGGAAATCAGCCACTCAACGCCGAAACAAATCAGGCAGATCTCCCAAAGCCAGCAAACCGGTCTGAAAGGAATAAACAGCAGGATCAGTAAGATGACGGGGATGGGAAAAAGAAGATAATTTCCCCAAAAGTACAAGTGGGCTCCGAATAAAATCGCACCTAAAATCGGGAAAATCAATCGCCACATATCAATAGCTTATCCTGAAAAAACACAATTTGAGCGTCGGATCTTACCTCAGCAAAGGAAGCGCTGTCCTAAAAAAGGTTGGCACATTGAGCAATTTTTTATTGCAAAGCCGCTCAAGGCACATCCTCACCAACGGTGAAGAGGCAACACAAAAAACCGAGGCCCCCTAGGAGTCTCGGTTCCTGCTCAAATCAAGTTCTAAATTTTCTTTGTGATACCGATGAGCCAATAGCGCTCGAATACGCCGGTAAGCAGGACTAAAGCCCCCGCAGCGCACATTCCGTAAACACCGAAGAAAGCTAAAACGGCAGCGAGCAAACCGCCGATTAAGTACACCCAGACGCGCAGCAGCGTGTTTTCTCCGGAATAAACTTTTCTAGCTCTTTCTGCGGTTTCCATCCAAAGAAGGCTAAAGGCCGCCGCCCTTGCGACTTCAAGAATGATGAAAGGCAGAAGCAGGTAGGCGCATGCGTCCCAAAAGCCTAAACAGGCAGCCATAATCGCATAGAGTCCGCAGCCCATTAGAAGGGCATCCGACACCATGAAAGAGGTCAGCCAGCGAGCTTTCCTTATGCCGGGCTGAGAGGTGCAGCTGAATGCTACGCCTTTGTAGCAAATGACCACGACGGCACCGATAAACGCCAGTACGGTAAAGAGCCGCATCAGGATATCGAGCCAAGCGATGTAAGGTGCTAAAAAGTCGTTCGTTGCGACGGAGTAAACCGACAGCCAGTAAATGCCGACGGCACATCCTAAGCAGGTCGCATAGCAAGCCAAGCCCCAAACACCCACGGAAAGCGGAGAAGTGAAATGCGCACGCGCATCGCGTGGATGAAACGAGGCGGATCTCCCAAGTCAAAGACCAAGAGCACAAGGTCAACAATGACGATGAGAAGGGCCAGCGTCAGGGCAAAGGCAGAAGTGCCGCAAAAGAGGAGGGCCGGCAAACCAAGCAATCCCTGTCAGGACCATGAATCCGGCGGTCAAGTTATTGAAAAACGCATCCCAAACAATAATATTTGCCCAGTCGGGACGATGCGTGATGTCATGTCCCTCATACAGAGAAGGATGACCTTCAGCCCAAGGTTTAGGATTGTTCATGTTGGTCATGTTCATCTGTTTCTCCTTAGACTAAACAAGCCGCAACAGCTGCGCACAAAGAATGAGCGTTGCTGCGCCTCGCAGGTAATCGCCGGCCATATATTTCGTCGGCGTGACCGGATCGGAAGGTAAACCGTAAACCTCGGGTTTGTCCATCAAGAGATAGAAGGAATTCAAGCTGTCGTAGTTTTCGAACGGATCCACACCGTAGAGCTGAGCCTCCGGGTGGCCGTGTGTGATCAGATAATTGACACGATCACGAGCTTCGCGAACCATCAGTTCTCTCGGACCGAACTGAATAGCTCCTGTGGTACACGCCTCCTGACAGGCCGGACGCAGTCCATCTTTTAAGCGGTCGTAGCACTCGGCACACTTCATGGAGTGTCCGGTCTTCGGACTGATTTCCGGTACTCCGAAGGGGCACGCCGCAACACACATACCGCAGCCCATACAAATATCGGTTTGGTAATAAACACCGCCGAATTCATTTCGAACAATCGCGCCGGTAGGACAAGCCTCATGGCATGGGGAAGTGCGGCAGTGCTTGCATTGGTCGCTCATGAAAAGCCATTTTCCCGCCTTCGGCTCTTTTAACAGGGCGTCCAACGTGGCCGGAGCCGGTCTGTCGACTTCATTTTTTTCAGGGAATCGTTCAATAAACTTCACGTGACGCCAGTTATTTGCGGATAAGTCTCCCGTGTTGTCATAGCTGTCGCCGGACCAGTGGTACGGATCGGACTCCAACTGGTTCCACTGTTTGCATGCGACTTCACATGCTTTGCAGCCCGTGCAGATCGAAGTATCTGTGAAAAACGCGAGCTCCTGACACTTCGGTAAAGGAGTATCCCGGTCAAACAAACTGTAGATTGGGTCAATCCTGCCGTTCTTTTTGGGTTGATTGGCGGCATAGCCTTTTTTGACTACGTCAAAAATATTTTTGGAATCGATGGGTTTCATAATTAATTCCTCTCTTCCGGCTGAGCTGCCCAGGGTGTGTCAGGAACCGGCTCCGACATTGCATCGGGGTACTTCACCGGGTCTTCCTGGAATTTTTCTACCTTACTTAAATCCGGCTTTCCTATCTTCACGACAAAGCTCTTAGAGCTTGGAATTAATCCGTCGCCCGCCATGTCGGCTGGGCTAAGGTCGTTGGTGATCGGGTCGCAGACGATTCCTTTATAGCCTGAGCACACGAATCGTCCGGCAATGCTTGCTTGTCTGCCTTCGATTACACCGATTCTCAGACGCGGGGTCACAAGCGCTCGGACCTGTAGTTCGTTTCTCGGGCTTCTGACAGAAACATAGTTGCCGGTAGTAACACCGATACTCTCTGCTAGTTCCGGAGAAATCTCGATGAAGGATCGAGGCTGCAAACCGACGAGCCACGGAATTGTTCTTGTCATAGAGCCGGAAATCCAATGTTCGACCATGTGGTAGGTGGTCATGACAGTCGGGTAGGCCGGATCTCCGGGCTCCGTAACCGGGTTGAGCGGATCATCAATAATGGTGACGTCGGGCACTCGGCTGGTGCTCCAAAGCGTATTGGTATACGGAGATTCAACCGATTCGTAGAAGACCGGGAAGGGTCCTTCGTTAATTCCGTAAGGAACGAAGAGCCAAGCTTTACCATCTGAATGAGCGCCGAAGGCGGCAGTTCCGTCAAGGGCTGCATCTCCCTTAGCATTCGCTCCAGGACGGTAGCTTGGCGGTTTTGTCGCGTCAAATTGCGGTTTGTCGTACCCGACCCATTTTTGCTGAATCTCATCCCACCAAACGAGTTTCTTTCTCTCTGACCAGGGACGGCCGTCCGGGGCGGCAGAGCAGCGGTTATAAAGAATTCGTGAATTGGTTGGCCATGCAAACCGATAGGTTAAATCGAGCTCGTGATCGACCGTTCCGCCGTCTCGCCGTTTGGTTAAATTTTCTCCGTCTTCAGTAATGAAACCTGAAAGCAGGCGGCAGCCACAGGCTGTTGTTCCGTCGCTTTTCAGTTCGGAGGAACCTTGGAGAGGGCGCCCTGTGGCGATGTCAAAACCGTTCATCTCCAGAGCTACCTCGTCGAGATCGCAGTCTCCTTCAATCTGAGGAAGCCCCATCTCGTTTTGTTTGTCAGGGGCAAAATCATAAGACCAAGTCAGACTGCGGAGCCCCTCGTCTCTCGGCAGACCGGATGCTTCGGCCATGGCCTTTAACCGCTTGCCCAACTGATAAGTCCACCAAGCGTCGGAGCGGCAGTCTCCCGGGGCGGCTTTAATTCGGTCATGCCATTGCATTAAGCGTTCCGTGTTGTTGACGGAACCTTCCTTTTCTAAGCAAGAGTTTGTAGGAAGATAAAAAACCTCTGTCTGCACCTCTGAAGGTTTTGGACCGTCTGGATCAGCGTACCACACGGAAGCCGTCTCGTTTTCAAACAGGTCACAAACGACAAGCCATTTAAGGTTGCGAATGGCAGCGCGGCTCCAACCGGTGTTCGGATTTGTCACGGCAATGTTTTGGCCAAACACCAGCAGACCGTCCACGTCGCCCTTTAGCGCTCTTTCCATTGTAATGGTGAGTGATTCATTTCCCCCGAGCTTTGGAAGCCACTGATAACCGTATTCGTTGTCTGAGCTTGCATTGTCCCCGTACCAAGCTTTTAGAAGGCTGACCATGTAATTCGGAAGGGAGGCCCAGGAGCCGCGCTCCGTCTCAAGTTTCCACATGCCTTGAGACTTATCTCTGGCTGCTCCGAAGGCATGTCCGTTAGCTAAATAGTCCTTTAGCGTAGCGTTTCCCTCGGCAATTTTTGGCAAAGGAATGTAATTAGGCAGTTCTGCAAAAAGTGTTGGAATATCGGTGGCACCCTGAACATTCGAGTGTCCGCGAAGCGCCAAAATACCGCCGCCTGGCCTTCCGATATTTCCCAGAAGAGTTTGCAGAATGGCACACGTACGAATGATCTGCGTCCCGGCAGAATGCTGCGTGAAACCGGTGGCGTAGCAGAAGGCGGAGGTTTTATCCGGCCCCGAGTTCTGAGCGAGAAGCTCAGCCACTTTCACAATATCGCACGGACGACAGCCGCAGATATTTGCAACAGCTTCCGGTGTGTATTTTGCGACTTGTTTCTTTAAAAGTTGGAAAACACAACGGGGATTCTGAAGTGTCGGATCTGTCTTCGGCGCTCCGCGTGAACCGTCCGGATTAATTTCGTATTCGTAATCCCAAGAGTTCGGTTCCTTGCTGTAAGAGCGAGTCACGGGATCCCAGCCGTTAAACAGTCCGGTTGCATCGTCGAAATTAAAGTTAGGATTGATGATTGTGGAGGCATTGGTGTAGGCCAATACGTATTCTTTAAACCATAAATCCTTTTCGAGGAGGTAACGGATAATTCCGGATAAGAATGCAATATCGGTTTCAGGGCGAATATGCACGTGATGATCACAAGCAGCACTTGTTCTGGTGTAACGAGGATCTACGTGGATAGTGACGGTTCCCTTCTTCTTTGCCTGCATCGGCCAATAGAATGCGCAGGGATGAGCCTCAGCCATGTTGGACCCCATGATCAATATGCAGTCGCTATTTAAAAGATCACGAGGAGGATTGGTGCAGGCACCGAAACCAAATGTCGGACTCAGCGCACACACTGTAGTGGAGTGGCAATAACGTGCTGAGTTTTCTACCGGAAGAATTCCGAGGCCGCCGGTAAATAATTTTCTAAAGAGATAACATTCTTCATTATCGTTGGCAGAGCCGCCGATAAAACCGATGTTTGCACAGTTGTTGACCGTGATTCCGGTTTTAGGATCTTTTTCTACAAAACCTTTGTTTCTAGTTTCCCAAATACGTTTCGCAACGGTATCGAGCATCCAGTCCAGGGATACTTCTTTCCAGTGATCCGAACCCGGCGCACGATACATCGGTTTGACTTTTCTATACGGGTTTTCGTTGAGTGCGTAGGTCGAAGAACCCTTAGGACAGAGTCTGCCTTCATTTACGGAACTTCTCGGATCTCCCTCAACATCGATTAATTTTCCGTCTTTAAAAAGCCTAATTGAGAGCATCCAACCGCACAAAATTGGCAGACGGAACCGCCGACTTTAGCGCCTCGTAGGCGTGTGCATCGAAAAGTAGTTCTCGGGCTATAGACGTCAGTGATTGAGCTCATGCATCCTCCCATTGTTTTACAGTAATTATTGATTTGCCAGGAGAGGAATGGATTACCACAGCCCGAATCGAGATTTATTAAGGCCAGGAGGTACCGAAATGGGTTCCGAGGCTGATCAGCACAATACTTGCCAAGAGCAAAGACTACTCTGCTGCAGGTCTTGAAGATCGTTCTGCCTCTTTTGTGGCAATGAAGATCAGCTAACTAGCTGAAATTAAAGAAAAACCTTCTGTTTTTGGCAGAAGGATTTTCGTGTTTGTGAATGGTGATGAAACACTACTTGCTTATTCGTCTATTTCTCCCATGTGCTGTATGGGTTAGAAACTAAGTTGGAGTTGAAAAGCGAGGGTCTTGTGAAACCTCTTTTCCGAGCCAAGCTGGTTTTGTAAAGCCGGTTTCTTCAGATGGAAGCTCTATTTCGGCAACCACGAGTCCTTGATTTACGCCTAAAATTCATCGATCTCCCACTTTAAACCGTTCCCAGCGGGGATTACATAGCGCAATTTTTCAATGATCGGTTTCTCTGCCAGCTCATCCAACATTTTTCAGCGTCGGCATAAGGAATTTCGTATTCAAATTCCAGTCGTAGTGCGCCAACTGTTAAACCTTTTACAGTTAAAATCCCCTATCAGCAACAGTGCGGACACGGACCGTTCTTTCTTTGCACTATTAAGGTAGCCCTGTCGATAAAGAACCCCAGCCGTTTCCTTTTCCAGGAATCCCCTTCGACTAAGAATTTCCGCTCTATTTCTTTTGACAAGCTGCTTCTCCTTTCTAGTTGCAGTGTTTTATTCTGACATTTCCATAGCTACTTATGTGAAAAAGTAAAAGTGTAGAGAACTTTATAAATTAGAAACCGAAATCTCCATGAACATAGAAGTGAAATACTCTTAAATTCAGAAGTGATTTATCCTCAAATATGGAAATGAAATATCCTCAAATACGGAAGTGAAAACTCTATAATTATGGAAGAGAAATATCTCTAGCCGAGGAGATACATTCCTCAGTGTTGAGAGACCTTGTTTTCTTAAGTAAGGAAAATTTAGGGAATCCAATTCAGGTGACATTATTGTTATTGTCAAAGCGAAGGCTCATATGTTGGATTATTTGCCAAGGGTTTCTGATGAACTTTTGAAACTTAAGATTGAAAGTAAAGGCGCTGTTCTTATCGAAGGAGCGAAGTGGTGTGGGAAAACAACCAGCGCACTCCAATTTGCAAAAGCGTGCTTTTATGCAGCAGCCGGAGAATAAAGCGCAAAATATTCTGATGGCTGATATTTCTCCTAAAACCCTCCTCGCAGGAGAAAATCCCAGATTGATTGATGAATGGCAGTTGGCACCAAAACTATGGGATGCGGTTCGTTTCTGAAGTAGATCAAAGGCACGCATTTGGTCAATTTATTTTGACAGGGTCCGCTACGCCGCCCGATTGGTCTGTTGTCTCCACACAGGAACGGGCCGCATCGCTAGGCTAATTATGAGGCCTATGAGCCTTCTTGAGTCGAGAGAATCTTCAGGAGAAATCTCTCTTAAAGACCTTTTTCCGGAAACAAAGAACTTGTGGGCAAGTCGGATATAGATGCTTCCAAACTGGCATTCTTAGCTTGCCGTGGGGTTGGCCTATGAGTGTGAAACTAACAGGTCTTAGCGCTCTCCTTCAAGCTCGAGATTATGTCGACTCCGTAGCAGAAAGCGAACTGTCTTTAGCCGACAATACTAGGCGAGATGAATATCGTTTGAGGCAGTTTCTCAGGTCATATGCTCGTCTAGTAGGAAGCCAAGCCGGAGCGCCTCAGATTCAAAGAGACATTTCTGCAAATGCCGAAGTATCTGATAAAACTGTTTATGAATACCTGAGGGTGTTAAAGGGATTTTGTTATAGAGGACGCTCCGGCTTGGAATCCGAACCTTCGCTCAAAAGCGGCTATTCGTTCTGCGGATACAAGATATTTCGTCGACCCTTCTATTGGGGCTGCTTCTTTGGGACTTGGACCTGAGGACCTTCTTGCGGACTTAAATACGTTTGGTTTTATTTTTGAGAACTTGTGCATCAGAGATTTAAGGATATACGCAGAAGCGCTTGATGGCTCTGTCTTTCATTATAGGGACAGCAACAATTTAGAATGCGATGCTGTAATACATCTCAGAAACGGAAAGTACGGATTAATTGAAACCAAATTAGGCGGAGACAAGCTTATCGAAGAGGGTGCTGCCACATTGAAGAAGTTGGAATCAAAATTGGACACCGATCGAATGAATAAGCCCTCCTTTTGATGGTTCTAACCGGAGTGGGTAATTACGCCTTTAGGAGGTCTGACGGTGTTTACGTGGTTCCAATTGGAGCCCTGGGAAATTGAAAATGATTTAGTTTTTGTCAGAATGAGAAGAACGACGGCGCTTCCTTAAAATCGACCAGAGGTTCAATTTTCTGCGCTCCTTCGATCTTCCAAGCAAAAAGTTATAGAAATTCCCTATAACTCTGCCTTTTCAGCCGCTTTTCTCAAATTTTCCTCATCCTTGCGTACGTAATTTCCTGTCGTTGCGACGCTGGCATGTCCCATGAGTTTTTGCACTTCCACAATATCTACGTTTTTACTGATGAGGCGAGTAGCAAAAGTTCTTCTGAGATCGTGAGGCGTAAGTCTTCCTTCCAAGTTTTCGGTTTCAGCGACAAGTTTTTCTATTATTCGAGTGACGGAAGACGGGTCAAGAGGAACATCCAAATGAAGGCATTGTTTGTTATCTATGCGTCCGAAAACAAATCCTGCATCAATCTCATCTTTACTTAACTGTCTGAGTTCAAGCCAAGATTTCAAAACATTAAGAACAGGCTGTGGAAAATAAATTGTTCTTTCCTTATTTCCTTTGCCAATGATTTTGGCGGATTTATTTTTTAAGGAAACCTGTTTTACCTTTAATTCACAGACTTCAGCTCTTCGCAATCCGCACCCAAGCATTAAATAGAAGATACCTCTATTTCGCACTGTTCGTAAGGATTTTTTCTAATGACTTTATCAAAGAGGCAGATTCTTCAACAGAAATGGCTCTTCCGGACGGTGATCTAAAAACTCTTCGCTGTTTTAAAGATTTAATTCTTTGAAAGTGCTCTAAATCAATTTGTTTATTTCGCCATGCATTTAATGCCACCGACTTAAGCGCAGAGAGATAACAGTTATAAGTTCTGGCGGACCCCCATTTCTGAGCAGTTAAAAAGCGTGACATGATTGCATGGACTTCCAATCGCAATCTACTAAACCTTTGTAGCCGAAAAATCGGGCGAACTTATTCAACTTACTTTTCATGCATCGATAGGAATCTTTACTGCCAAGCGTAGCTAAATACATCAGCGCAGGATTCTCGATCAAATTTTGATCTGCACTTATTGCGCCAAAGTTTAAAGGTTGGATCGGAGCCGGCTGAAACATTTTAAAATTCCGAGTACACGATAATTAACATTATATTGCGTACTTTTATGATTTTACAGGTCTTCATTAAAATCAAATAAATTTGAGTCGTTATAAAGATTGGAAAGAATAGGGCGGAAATTCACGTTGTTTAGCTTGCAATGATATTTTGCTATTTCTCGCCCGGTTTCGCTTAGGAATTTGAATTCTCAGATCGGAACTTTCGGTTTCTATTTTTCAATCTTGTTGTACTGTTCGTCTGTGACTTCTTCAAGCCAAGTGACACCTTTGCCTTCAGGATGATCTCCGGTTACCGTCATCTGAACCATCTGAGTATCAGGACCAGCTCCGTGGAAATGCTTAACTCCGGCCGGACAAATTACAACGTCACCAGGTTTAACAACTCGAGCTTTTTCTCCATATACTCCGGTTCTACCTTCACCACGGAGGACAGTAAAGAATTGACCTGCCGGATGGATATGCCAAAATGTTCTGGCTCCCGGTTCGAAAATCACAATTCCGTTGTGAACCGGCATACCGGGAACTTGTTGGCTCATCGGAATAACTTCTGCCTTACCTGTAAATACCTTAGAGTTCGCAGGGGCTTTAGAAAGTGATTTTGCTTCTTTATAAATTTGAGAATTAGCAGGGACAGTTTCCGCACCATAACATTTACGCAGGAAAAAGCAGTAAAGAGAAGGGCGTCAACAAGAGCTGATTTTTCAATTTTTCCTCCATGGACTCTATGTTTATTCCATTATTGTATTAATCAATCGCATGAGGACGGCGCGAATTATATGAAATTGAAAGGAATTAACAAGAGAAGCAGAGGATTAGATAAAGTTCCAATCGATTGGGACAAGTCTTCTTATAAAGGGTCCTTTCAAATAAATAGGCCCAAAAGTTACAATCCAACGATTAAAAATGGTTATATGCTAACTGTTCGCAGATGTGAGAGAAAGCCTTACGTTAAAACTGACGAAATTCTTACCTTACGTCACACCTATAATTGAAAGTGCAGAAGGCGTTCTTCTCTGAAAAAAAATTGAGCCCTGATTTTCCAAATCAAGGCTCCGACAAAGCGCTCGGAACTCCGAGGAAGCTCCGATGCTTGTTTTCTGTCTAAATACTACAAATACAACAAACAATAAATTTCAAAAGAACGCCTACTGCAACTCATTTTCTATCTGTTGAACCCCTTCAAAAATCATCTGTTTATAGAAGCGGCGAACAAATTCGGTGTGGAAGTCCATATTGTTGAAATAGGAAAAGGTGAAACGCTTTGGGTTAACTCCTACTTTCTCTCCTCTGATTCTTCATGGCCTATGAACATGTGATCGGTTTTCGGGATGGCTTCAAATATCTTACCATCTGTTAAAGACAGTTCCATCTTCATTGTCATATCATATTCATAGACGATCTTTTCTGGATATTCATTCTGGTTAGCTTTCTTAGAGGCCAGTACGGCTTTAGTCTTTTCGTCCATCTGACGAGTGACATCAATTGATATGACGCCTTGCTTCTCCTTGTCGTCGGGGTCGACAATGATGAAATTGCCGGTTTTTCCAGGTAGCGTGCAGCAGCCAATTCCAGACCGTACTGCTCTCGCCAATCGGCTGGACGCTCTTCGAAGGGCTCTTGAACAATAGGACGGCCTTCCCAGGTGTAATTCACCACTAAAGCCACCTTCAAAGGAGTTTCTACCTTCTTGAATTGATCGGCTGAAATCACTTGAGTAGATGGTGCAAACCAACTTTCACGAGGATAGTCTTTGTGATCATAGGAAGCGCAGGCGCTCAAACCTAAGGTCACAGCTGCTAGAAGCATGACTATAAAAGCATTTTTTATCTGCATTTCTTAATTCCGTTAATAACAGGGAAGTCGCCCGAGCGGAAACGATTTATGGTCTTTCCTCTCAGGTACTTGGGTCGAGTTAGAACATATATTTGAGACCGATCTGTGCAGTTTCGTTGTGATAACCATACTGTCCGGCTTGCACGCCGACGGTAGCCCACCCAAGCAGATTTTTAGTCACATGGCCCTCAAGACCGGCCCTGAATTCGGCTAAATTCCTGCCTCCTTTAATATATTTACAACCTGTTCCCATCTGTACTCCGGCCCTCTTGGTATTGTGGATCCAATTACCTTCGATAAATCCGAGACCTTTATTCATGTGATTTGCATGAAGCCGTGCACCAATACGTAAAGAAACATTATTGGTTCCGAGTTGTTTAAAGCGCGTTTCCGTATCTTTGTCGACTGTCGTATCTGCCTTAACACCGTCCCACACTAACTGAATCTCAGGCTGGAAGGTCCAAATGAGTTTATTAAAGTCTTTAGAGCCAGATTGAGAAAGTGGAATGGTATAACCGCTTTCCACCGACCAAACCCACCCATTAGATTTATATCGGAAGTTGGCTAAATCCTCACTCCAAAGCTTGTTGTTGTAGTGGCCGAATAAAAGCCAGGAATCCACATAGAAACCGTCATCCGGGCTGTTCCCGGTATAAAGTGTGCCGTATACGCCTAGGGCATAACCATCTGACCGGCTTTGTGCAGAGCTGTAGGTCTTAGCGCTGGATCGATTGTATAAACCCCCTGCAAAGATACCCCAGACAGACTTGACATCCTGATTGAACTCATTTCTGACGAGGTCGGCGCCAATTTGGGTTACAGCGGTTCGAGAATGGGTCTTGATATCAGAACCGGCCCGGAAATGCGAATGAGACCCAACCTGGCGAACCCATCCGGCGGCTGCCCTTTCTTCTCCACTGAAAGGATCGATATAGTAAGCTTGACCAAATCTGTCGTGCAATCTCATATGCATGCGAGACCATGCTAAAGAGTTCGAAATGTAGGTCCCGCTCTCCGGTCTTTCCTCGACTCGCTCAAGGACCAGATCAATACTGTCTCCGATTTGATCAGGGTAGCCATCCCATTCAACTCGATATAACCCTTCCATTGTGCCTCGTTCATGAACCACAACGAGCTTATCTTTTTCGTAAATGACATTAAATGCCGTAAGGCTACCCGACTGGTTTTTGATTACTTCATAACGATCGGCTAATGAAGAGTCATCAGTAACAGCAATTGCCTTTCTGCTGCTGTGAATGTGGATAGTGCTGTTATCCAAATTCGTTGATTGGTTTTCCGTCAACAAAATAATCGGTTCTTTTTCTCTGACCATCAATCCGGCTAGATCAAGGTCAATCCGATCGAAGTTCCCGATATTCTGCACTGCCCCTTTGAAATTAGTAATATTCAGCGTATTACCATTTGTCCCTGTCGATGCTCTCCCCCGACCGTAAATCCAGGCTCCCGTGACATCTATACCTTTTCGTCCATCTAGATAAACGACGTTGTTCTTAACATCGCCGGCGCTCGTTCCTCCATATACCAAGCCTTTAATCGTTCCTCCATTGAGGAATACTTTATTGCCGATAACATTACCGGCAACAGCCGCTCCACCGGATATTCCTCCTTCAACGTAACCATCATCAATCACTACAGTATTATTTTGGATATAGGCAGGCTTTTCCGTGACAGAGTTGCCCGCAAGGCTTTCGCCACCGACAACCCGTCCCACTACTGAAGTCTTGCCGGAGATATTGATGGTATTGTTTTGTACTAAAGCAGAATAGTTCTCTGACGATTCTCCGATATTGGAATTAGCAGCATTGAGACTGCGGCCGCCGGATGTCGGTGGGGTTGCCGTCACTCGGCCTCCGGTCACACCTCCAGAAACCTCTGCATTTTCAAGAATAACTGAGTTGTTTTGAGCTTGGCCCAGACCCTCATTAAGTCCTCTGCAATGTAAGAACCAGAGACGGCAGCGTTTTTGATAACAACTGTATTCCCGTTTGTGCTTCCTTCCCCGCTTCTTAGATAGCCTCCAACTACGAAATTATCTACAGTAAGTTTTGAAGTGCTGACCGATGCCGCTTCAAGCCAAACAGTATTTCCGCTAGAGTCGCCATTCCCTGTTCCGTCATTGAAACCACCGGCTACGTATCCTTTTACGTTTAGCTCTGCAACTAAACTTGTATTGATAATAGTAACTTTGTTGTTATTAGCGGCTCCCTCTGATTGCATACCAGTAATACCGCCAGCAACAAAACCGCCTGCCGTATAAGGAGGATCAGTTGACGAAGGATCAACTTCGAATAGGACCAGATTATTACAGGAATCCGACGAGCCGACTGCCTGATTGAATCCAGCTACAACATTTCCTGCAACGTTGGTATTTTTTATAGAAACGCTATTTTCATTGGTATTTCCATTGCCTCCTGCTTCTATATAACCACCAGCAACAGAACCTCCTTGATTAGACCATCCGGTGATTTCACTATCTTCAATGGTTATAACATTTTGAGCAACATTCCCGTTTCCAGTCGAGACTCCACCACGGACTCCGTCCTCAATAGTCACATTTCTAAGATGTACTGCATTATTCAGGACATCCCCTGATCCTTTTGAGCGAGCGCCAACCACACGTCCAGTAAGTGACTCTCCGGAAACTACACTCACAGAGCCTCCGTTCATCCATACTTCATTGTTAGTTAGAGTCACATTGCCATGGTCACCCCAATCCAATCCTCCAGCAACGAAGCCTTGGACATGCGTGTTCGTAAGTATAGTTTTATTTTTATCTACAAGGCCGTTTCCCTGGCTCACACCACCAGCCAAATACTTTCCTTTAAGGCTACTATCTTCGACAGTAACCGTGTTGTTAGTTGCATTCCCTAAGCTTCCTTCTCCGATTAGGCCTCCAACTACAAAGTGGCCATCGATATCATCGCCGTCGTACAGAGTTACATTCTTTAGGTAGACATTGTTTTCAACAGCATTACCTTTTTTACCGAGGTTATACCCTCCCGCAATATATGTAGTGACCTGTGTATTTTGGATGCTAACTGAATTTTTGTTTGTGTCCCCGTTCGGAGTAGAGTCGGCTAACTCTGAACCAATATATCCCCCTAGAACAAACTCACCGACAGTTACTAAAGAGTTGGAGCCATTGGGACTTCTAGCCGTATCGATAAAAACTATATTTCCGCTAGCACCGCCTTCTCCTACGCCGCCGTTATAACCACCCGCAACGTAACCATTTATCTCAAAAGAATTTTCAGAGCTGGAGTTGATAATCTTAACTGTATTACTATTCGTGACGCCAGCCCCTTTTTGCTTGTCGCCTATGATTCCCCCAGCAATGAAGCCGGCCGCCTCAAAAGATATTTCGCTAGCCGTGGAAAGAATTTTTACGACAACGGTATTACCACTGGCGCTGAGAGTACCTCCAGCTTGGTTGTATCCGCCTCCAATATTGCCGTAAACATTACTATTTTCAATAACTACGTTGTTGTTATCAGTCTTTCCGTTATAGTGGCCCCCTTCATAGTGTTCAATAAATCCGCCTGCCACATAACCATCAACTTGGCTATCCTGAACCTGAACATAATTATTTAGGGCGTTTCCGCCAGATTGATTAGCTGCTCCAAGAACATGCCCCTCATTTTCTCCCCCTGCCTTGATCTTAGCGCTCTGTACGTAGACAGAATTAAAATTAACATCGCTTCCAGTCCAAGAGCGTGCTCCTGCAACGCGCCCGACTACTGAACCGCCAGCTACGGACACCTTATTATTCGTAAGCGTTACATCTTTTCCGTACCAATCCAGACCACCTGCCACAAATCCTACGACATCAGTATCCACTAGACTGACCTCGTTAAGATCAACCAGTCCTGTTCCCTGGCTCACACCGCCTGCAATATATTTACCGGTAAATTTGCTTTTTTCAAGAACAACCTTATTCTTGTAAGCGTCACCCGTACCTTCAGAATTAGAAAGAAGTCCTCCGACAACAAAACGACCGTCTACGACTCCCGAATCATATAGGGAAACGCCTTTCAAATAGACTTCGTTTTCGCTTGCAGAGACCTGACCAGCTCCCTGGTTGTAGCCCCCTGTAATATATTGCGTGACATGACTATTCTGAATAGAAACAAGGTTCTTATTAGTTTTACCTGTTCCTGCGGTTCCAACTAATCCCCCCAGTACATATTCTTTAATATCAATTAGGTAATTTTCACCGGTCTGCGGTGGATTAATAAATACCTTGTTGCCACTGGCATCACCAATACCAGTTGCAAAGTTGGCACCGCCTGCGACATACCCATTAATTTCAAGTTTGCCATTGCCTCTAGTGTTTGTAAGTGTTACCTGGTTGTTATTCGTATTTCCAACTCGATCAGCGGTACCCACAGATCCGATCAAACCACCAGAAATAAATTTATTTATTACTAAATTAGCCTCGCCATATTCAGAATCAGCAATGACATCAACTACATTCCCGTCAGCACTTCCCCCAGCAATCGATATATTATATCCCCCAGTAACACCCAAGCCATTAGGCGACCCTTGTATATTTGTATTTTTGATCAGTACCTGATTGTCGTTTGTGTCACCATTCCCAGCCATCTGAAGGTTAGCACCAGCAACATAGTCAGCTATTAAGCTATTTTCAATCTTGACAACATTGCCCGTAAGATCTCCGACAGCTTCACTCAAAGCCCCCGAAACAAAACCCGCTACCGAGGAATTTTGAAGCTCAACATTATTTCCTTTTGCGTTGCCCTCTTTCAAATTCCCGGGGGCTAAAACATAACCACCTATGATCTGTGTGGCACCCTCAACTCTGACGAGAGAAATGCTATTATTATTGGCATTGCCGCTTGAATTGACATAGCCGCCATAAATAAAGCTACTAACGATAGTTGTGGTTACGCTGTTTTTTAACTCGATTTGATTGTTATTAGCGTTTCCAGTCCCGTTTGGCCCGTCTACGTACCCACCGAAAATGGGACCGCTGATAGCGGTAGTAGCGCTGACATCGCTATGAATTTGATTGTTACTGGCGTCCCCCGTATATGCCCAGCCACCAGCAAGTGCCCAAGGACCGCCTGTCGCAGCCTGAGCAGATCCTTTTAGAAGAATTACATTGCCATCCCCTTCAGTAGCAGGCTGTAGATATTGTAAATACCCCCCCCCTATCCGGCACAATTATCGTATCAGCATAGGCTTCCGAAAGTGAAAACGCTAGCAAACACAGTGGAAAAATTGATAAACAAGAACTTCGATTTTTATGAACTCTTGGTAAGTGAGGCAATGACATTTTATGATTCCTTATACTTTCCCTATCAGCTTTCTTAAATAATTTTCGTCAAGGGTGCAAGGGTAGTTTAATCCAACTTACAGCCTTTTGCTAAGGAACCTCTTCGAAACAAGTCCATTATTTTAAAATGCTTTCAGCTAGTCATAGGTTGACGTAGTGCTCGAACTGAACGGTTTGCTGGAACATAATCGTACCTTCATTTCAAGACATGCATATGGTTAAACCACTCCCTATCGTTAGGGTTCTCTGCTTCTACCATCCAGCGCCATTCAATAGCGCTTCATAGAATCGATTTTGGATAAGTTTAAAATCATTGAATACATCAAAGATATGGCGAAGACATTAGAAGATTTCGTCATTACGAAAAATCTCCCAAGAGAAAGGTCCTTCATGTTCGGCAAAAGCGTTGAGAAAAAAGAAAATCGAGGAATAGTCATGTGCTTCCTCGTAGCGGTGTATACGATTACGAGTATCGTTTTTCTGCTTCAAGTCAATCAATACACACAGGACATTTACGATTTTCCGTACCTCGTTTCCTCTCAGGCGCGAATTATGAAGAGCCGTCTCTACGACTTTAGAAGCCTAACGCCGGTATTGTTTTCTTCAAAAGACTTGAATTCAACCCAGTTAGAAAGCGCTTTAAAAACTCAGGAAACGCTTCAAAGACAAAGCATTACGATTATTGAAGATCGCTATCGCGGCAGCCCGGAAGAACTGCAGGAATTAAAAGATGCATTGAAAAATATCGGTCAGCGCCGACGCGAGCTCGTGGAACTCACTCGCGAAGATCCCACCGTCGAAAACGTCATTAAACGCTATAACCAAATCGTAGAACCTGCATTTATTCATTTTGACGATATTCTTGATCGGATCGCATCTAACGCTGATCAGCGAGGCAGCGACATCAACGATAAATCCGATCGGAACATCTATGGATTCGTAATCGGTACGATCATCATGGGCATTCTGCTCCTATGGTTTATTTACACTGGGTCGAAAGACTTAAACCGTGCATATGTCAAAGGACTCAAGCGGGATAAATTACTTAAATTGCTCTATGCCAACGTTGATGATGTTTTTATTATCTTCAACGAGAAAAAAGAACCCGAATAGGTCAGCGACAATAGTCTTCGAATTTTGGGCTTCGATCCAGACGCAATTACAAATAACAAAGAAGAACTTTTGAACCGTTTCTACGATGAGGATAGAAATTGGCTCAGAAATATCTTGAATGATCGAACCATCATTAAAACTGCGACGCGAAATATTGAGCTTAAGGGCAGCAGCCAGAACTTTCAGTTAAGCGTCTATCCAGTTCGCCAAGGGCTGATTGATTGGACGGTAGTTTCATTATTTGATGAAACAGAACAAATTGCATACCAAAGAAACTTGGCTGACGCTCTAACGACGGCTAAGAATGCAAGTCAAGCAAAGAGCGACTTCCTCTCTCATATGTCGCATGAAATTCGAACGCCGATGAATGCCATCATCGGTATGACAACAATTGCTTTATCTCGAATCGGTGACAAGCAAAAAGTTGAAGACTGCCTGAAGAAAACGCTTCTTGCTTCCCGGCACTTGCTTGCTTAATCAACGACATTTTGGATATGTCAAAGATTGAGAGTAATAAGCTTGCGCTTTCTTATGAGAACTTTGACCTCAAGAAACGGTTCACTGCATCTATAACTTAATTGAGCCTCAGGCCAAAGAAAAGGCGTCAGTTTCGAAATCATTACAAACGACATCCGTCAGGAGTGTCTGGTTGGCGACCCGCGCGGGTCAATCAGGTATTTATCAATGTTATAGCCAATGCCGTTAAATTTACGCCTCGGGGCGGCAAAGTTACGATGAGGTTGTCGGAAAAGCATACAAGTCCGGAACATATCCACTTGCGTTGTGTCATCAGTGACAACGGAATCGGCATGAAAAAAGAGTTCTTAAGCCGAGTATTTCTGCCCTTCGAACAGGAGACGGCCGAGATCGCTCAGCATTTCGGTGGCACGGGCTTGGGGCTTGCTATTACGCACAATCTCGTTAATTTGATGGGAGGCAGTATTGACGTCCAAAGTGAAGAAGGTAAAGGCAGTACCTTTACGATCGATCTTCCTTTCGGAATTTCTAAGGACTCGGCCAAACACTCCGAAAGTTTGCTTGAACTTCGCGCTTTAGTAATTGACGATGATAAAGATACCTGCGAACATGCGTGTGTCCTACTTGATCAGCTAGGACAAAAGACGGAATATGCCTTGAGCGGCAAGGAAGGCCTAGAAAAAATCAAAAAAGCCATCCAAGAAAATAATCCTTTTGACATCTGTTTCCTCGATTGGAAAATGCCGGAAATGGACGGCGAAGCAACAGCCCGCGAAATTCGTAAAATCGTTGGTCCGGAAACTCTCATTATTATTATCAGCGCCTACGATTGGTCACCGATTGAAAGTAAGGCAAAAGAAATCGGCATTAATGGCTTCATCGCTAAACCTTTCTTTAGCTCTTCCTTCTACAACTGGCTCTCCGACCCAAGCATTAAAGAACATAAAGGACGAGATAAAGAAATCGTCGTTCAAGATAATACGAAGAAGAGACGGGTTCTTTTAGCCGAAGATAATGAGTTTAATGCTGAGGTTGCTCAAGACTTCCTGGATATGGCTGGATACACGGCAGAAGTTGTCGGCGACGGAGAACAAGCCGTTAAAGCATTTGAAACCCATGAACCCGGTTATTACTCTATGATCTTTATGGATATCCAGATGCCTGTCATGAACGGTTTGGAAGCTACGCAAATGATCCGAAGCCTGCTCAGGGAAGATGCACATACCATTCCGATCGTTGCAATGACAGCCAACGCTTTTTCCGAAGACGTTTCCAAGTCCCTAAATGCCGGTATGAACGATCATATTTCCAAACCGATTGACCTGAAGAAGCTCCATGCGGTTTTGGGAAAATACGCCGGCAGAAAAGACAACGAGGACAAATAACGAAAGCTCAAAGGGTTTAACTTGGTGATGTGGGTACTTTAGGAGATCTGCGTAAATATTTATTAAGACTACAAGAGCGACCTGATTTGGGAGTTCTCCTAAAGTGATAAAGCGAGAGCCTTATTGCTGAGGCTCTCGCTAGGCTTATGGTTTGAGGCGCGCTGTGTCACGCAGTACTTATCAATTGGATTTATGCAGAGAGTAGTTTTTTAATCGTCTGCTTATAAATTTCGTAGCAGTTTTTAACTTGATACGGATAGCCGTATTCGTTGTCTCCGTGCATATTTCCGCCGGAAGGTCCGAACGTGACAACAGGAATTCCGCAGGAAACTGCCAGAATATTAGAGTCGCAAACCGACGGGTCATAATCAATCGGAAGATCTTCGCCGGTGACTTCCTTGAAACTTTCCTGAAGTTTGACAACAAGTTCATGATCTTCAGGAACAGCAAAAGACTTCATGTAGGGGCTGTTGCGCGGTTTCAAATGGATATCAACTTTGTCTGCCAAGCCGAGTTTTTCTGCAGCCTCCTGCATCTGACGGATGCACATCGCTTCATCTTCTCCCGGAACAACATAGCGGTCCACAAACATGTAGCAGCTGTCTGGAACAACCAGAGCACCGGAATTGCCGCCTGCTAAGTAACGGACGCACCATGTGCCGTGATGAAGTTTGGGATGCGAGAGTGTCGGGAGTGCTTCAATCGCAGCGGCCAAGCGACCGGCAGAAATCAGAGCGTTTTCTCCGACTTCCGGGTAACGACTGGCGTGCCCTGCCTTGCCTTTAACCGTGATTTCGAAGCTGAAACGACCTCGGAAGCCCACAGCCACATTGTTGTAGCGGCACTCCGCCATGATGGCGTAATCCGCATGAACCACGTCTTCGTCAACGAGCTGATAGGTTCCTTTGCTTAATCCTTCTTCATCGGCGACAAAGCAAACCAAGATCTTTCCGGAAAACTCATCTTTGTGCTGAGCAAAGTACTCAACTGTCGAAAGGATTGCGGCGTCTCCGCCTTTCATGTCCATCGAGCCGCGGCCGTAGACTTTTCCGTCAATTTCGGTTGGCATAAAGGGATTGGTTTTCCAGTTCTTTAAGTTCACGTCAACAGTGTCAATGTGGCCGATAAGAAGCATGGTTTTGCCGGGCTTGCCGCTATCGAGTACTGTCCAAACAGAAGGACGCTGTCTGTCGGTATCTTCCGGGAAATAGCTGTAGTGAGGCTCCAGCCCCATGGAGCGCAGAACTTCGGCAACATAGTCTGCTGCTCCGACTTCGTGACCGGATACGGAATCAATGGAAATCAAGTCATACCAGCGCTGAAAAAGTTTTTCCATGATTTACTCCTTTGCCAGCTGGCCGTTGAATCGAGAACCTTCTTCCTGCTCGGCTGTTTGTTCTTCAAGCTTGGCCATACCGATGCCGGTCAGTGCATAAACCGCGGACAGGATGATGGAGAGCCAAAGCATCGGAGCAAATGCAAAGAAAGCAATGTTGGCAACACCTAACGTAGAAGCTGTGTAAGAGCCCGTAGTAGACCAAGGAACCAACGGAGCAAGGCCCGTACCGGTGTCAAGCATCATGCGCATCAGATTCTTACGCTGCAGACCATATTTCGGGAACATGTCCTTAGTCATGGAACCGACAACCGGATAGCTGACGTAGTAAGCGCCGGTGATCATGAAGAAGAGTGTGTGCAGACACATGACGCAGAAGGCCATGACGCGGCTGTTGCGGGCAAATTTTCTGACGTAGTCGAGTAAAACATCTGCAACGCCCGCGGTTCTCAGAGGAGCACCGAAAATAGCAGCTGTCATCAATAAGCCGATGGTGCTTAACATGCTGGTGAAGCCGCCGCGGTTCAGCATCTTGTCGACAAAAGCAGAATCCGTGTGGATGCTAAAGCCGCTGTACATGTAATTCATCATATTCTTGAGGCTGACATCCTGAAGGAACATACCTAAGAATGCAGCAACAGCAATACCGGCGACAAATGTCGGAATGGTCGGCTTCTTCCAAGCGATCAGGCCGATTACGACAAACACCGGAAGCAGACTGATTGGATTAAGATTAAAGCTCTTCTCAATCGTTCTTAAAATTTCAACGTAAGTTGCGCTTTCAGCTGCAGAGCCGCCGCTGAATTCCAGACCGTAAGCAAAGAAGAAAACTAAACTGATCAGATAAGCCGGACCTGTGGAAATCAGAGCATGTTTAATGCCTTCCATTAACGGTGTATCCGTCACGGTGGCAGTGATCACGGGAGAGTCGCTTAAGGGAGAAATCTTATCGCCGAAGAAAGCACCCACGCAGACTGCACCGGCGGCTGCCTCAACGGGAATACCAAGTCCTTCCCCCACGCCCATGCATGCAACGCCGACTGTAGCCAGCGTGCCCCAAGAGGTTCCTGCTAAAGTACTCATTAACGTGCAGAGAATACAGGCAACCGGGAGGAACAAGGCCGGAGTGATCACCTGCATACCGTAGTAGACCATGACCGGAATCGTCCCGGAGGCCATCCAAGAGCCGATGAGAATACCGACGGACAAAAGAATCAGCATTGCAACAAGCATCGAAGCGATGGTATCTTTGATGCCTTTTTGAACGCTGTCATAAGAAATACCGAAGGCACAAGCCATTAAGCACATAATGGCGCCGTCAACGGCAAGAACGATACGGGCATTAACCTTTAAAGCCATCAATCCGAAAAAGATTATGGCAATACCTACAGCAAGCATGGTCATAGCCTGCCACGGTGCTAAGCGGGAACTTGAGTTGGTTTGAGACATTTCGTCCTCTTGATATTGTTATGTTTCATTCTGGAGCTCCTCGAGCATCCGGACCTTAAAGGGAATATCAAAAGGAATAAGGTTCGAGACCTCGGGTAGCGCTCCACTGTTCAGTGACAGTCCGCCGAATGTTTTTCGACGGCCCAGGTCCGATCAATTTAGGAGAGATCGATCGGCCTTCGGCAAACTTTCCTTTTGCTGCCTCCCGATTCTCCTTTAAAGGAAGCAACTACTTATAAAGTCTGCACCTCTACCTGATCCTTTAATCTTAGAACTTCAGGTGCTCTCTTGGCATACATTTAGATACAAAGCACCTTATCGTTTTCCCGAAAATAGTTTTTCGTTAATGAGCTGTCTGACAAATGGAAAATGGCTCCTGCCCTACGTTTTTCTTACTTTTTTCTAAAATTCGACGTGTTAGATTGTTAGATTAGCTGGAAATTTGTTAGAAAGGCGTGTTGAAAAGTTCCACCGAATCAGGAATTATTCGATGGAACTTATTTGTATTAAGGAAGTTAACTTATTTTCAAGTTATTCCCAGGCGGGCACAACCGCACCCTTAAATTCCTCCTTAATAAATTTAGCGACTTCGGGCGATTGGAATGCCTTCACAAACTTTTGAACGTCTGCATTGTTGGCATTGTTTTCTCTTGCCGCAATAATGATCAGCGCATAAGGAGCTTCCTTAGATTCGTAGTAGAAGCCGTCTTTCTCCGGAGAAAGACCTGCACTGATAACGTAATTCATCGGAATGGTAGCAATGTCGACGTCGGATAAACTCCTCGGCAGCTGCGCGGCTTCGAGTTCTTTAAATTTCAGATGCTTCGGATTGTCGATGATGTCGGCAACCGTAATTGCAGAGCCGTCTTTTCCAGGCTGCAATTTAATTAAACCGGCTTTTTCAATTAACTGAAGTCCGCGGCCTTCGTTGCTCGGGTCATTCGGGATCGCAAACGTAGCACCGTCAGGAATGTCTTTCAGGCTATGAATATTTTTTGAATAAAACCCATCGGCTGAACAACAGCTACACCGATATTTTGAGGTGTGTACCCTGCTGCTTGTTGAAATTGTTGAGGAACGGCTCGTGCTGATAAATTACGATATCTAAAGAACCCTCTTCCAAGCTCTTGTTCGGGGAAATGTAGTCCGTAAATTCAATGACCTTAACGTTTAAGCCTTGTTTCTTAGCTACTTCTGCGGCCTTTGAACATTCGCGCGTGAGGGCCTGCGGTCGCACCGACTTTAAGTTCGGCGGTTTTATCGCCGCATCCGGAAAGAAGGAGAGGAACGGCAATCACTGCGCGGCGTTTTAAAAATTGGAAACGTTGCATGCTTTTCACCTATTACAAAGTTAGTTGTTAAATTTTGTCGGGACTTGAAAAGCGGGCGATTTTTGGATGTACCTTCACTCTGCTTATTCTTATCCCGAGTTAGAGATGGATTTTGGGAAAGACAAATAGAGAAGTCAGTAAGACATTCCTTAGCGGAAAGTCAGACTCACATTCGGCACATTCGATTGAACAGCACAAAGCATTCGCTGTGAAGCGAAGCTTTAACGGTGTGTTTCAGTGTGCTGTTCATTTTCAAAGTTTCAATGAAGATCGAATGATTTCATTCTATGGACAAAAAGAAGTTAAAACGGAAATGCGGATACGATTTTCACAGCACTCACTTTATGAACTTATCGTTTTCCACAATTTATTATGAAAACAAAGAGCTCGATGCAATTTAAGAGGACAACAATCCGAATCCGACTAGCTTCAGGACAAGGTTTAGGTCTATTCTTTGACTCTGATGGCCTTCCTCTCATTCCCGACTTCAACGCCGATCTAATGTTTACCGCTCCTTTCCTGTACTGTCAAAAGATCCATTCCAAGAGACTCGGTCGACGGAGCCTTGAATTCATGTGGTTTATCTCAGAGAGAGCTCAATGGCTGGTTGGGACAAAAGCGTTCCTTCCGACTCAAGAGTACGTTGCTGGATGCCGCCAGAGGGAAAACATCGGTTTTAATGATGTTTTCTCCATATTTGGAAAGGATCCTCTCCAGAGTTATGGACCTCAGACATCGAATGGACAACGTTTTATGGATCCTTTCTAAGGCGATATATCCAAAATCTTACCGATCTTTCCAGTGAACAAGATTTCCTTAACTTTATGCGTCTTGTAGCTGCGCGAATCGGTCACCAGTTAAATTTTCGGGATTTGTCAGAGGAGTTAGGGATTCCAGAAACCACACTCAACACTTATCTGACCGTTCTTGAAAAAACAGCCCTTGTCTACCTGCTTCCAGAACATTCAGAGAATGGTCGAAATCGTAAACTTCAAAGTCACAAAGTCTATTTCACAGATACGGGGCTTTGCGCCTTCTTAAGCGGATGGCCTACTAAAAAGGCTTTGATGGACGGCGCGATGAATGACCTGATGCTCGAAAACTTTGTCATCATCGAAATCCTCAAAAGTTATAGAAACCGGAGTGTCGAACCACAACTTTATTACCTCAGAGACTCAGACGGAAAAGAGATAGACCTTTTAATCGAAGAGAACGAAAAAATCTACCCAATTGAAATAAAGAAAACAGCATCACCTAATCCTTCGATGGTCAAAAATTTTGAGGTAATTCCGGAAGAAATAAGAGGAAATGGAGCACTTGTCTGCTTCGTTCAGGATGATTTTCCTCTTAACGGTGAAGCGTCAGCCATTCCAATCAGTTATCTCTAGACGACCTTAATAGCTCCGTTTAGAAGGAATAACACCCCGTACACCGCCCCGTGGGCTCTCCACATCCCCTTTATATCGAGGAATGAGGTGCACATGCACATGAAAAATTGACTGACCTGCGTCCGCACCTACATTTACACCGATGTTGTAACCGTCAGGATGAAATTTAGCCTCAACCTCTGCTTTCATTTTGTTGAGTAGCCCATTGATCGCTAAAACTTCGGCGCTAGTCAGCTCAAAGTAGTTTGCGACGTGCCTTTTCGGAATGACTAACACGTGACCGGGATTGACGGGAAAGCCGTCAAAAATAGCGAAAGCCAAATCATTTTCGGCAGCGATTTTCTTGTTTTTGAGAAATTCGCAGAATAGGCATGGATTATTAACATTTACTGCCATAGCGGGAAGCCCATGTTCAATGCGGTCTGTTGTAACGGATCAAGATGCTCTTGGTAGAGTTCAATCACCTGAGCATCAGAAGCGGAAAGGAAGTCCGCAATTTCTATGCCGAGGAAGTTTTCATACTCTGTAAAGAAATCCTCTGAGCGTTTTCTGTCTTTGGAAAAATGGTATCGAACCAAGTTTTTATGCTGCAGCGCAAGCGGTCGGATATATGAATCACGCGGTATCTGATCACTTTTAGATGAGTTCAAACTCCGATCCATTGGCGTCAAATTCCAGATCTGGTTATGAACCACAAAAGTCCACGGTAAGAAGTGATCCAAAGCAAAATTATTCGGGTCGAGCTGATTCCCGAAAATATCTTTCGCCAAATGAGAAGATGTTAGGAAAGGAGCCCAGAATTTTCTTTGAGTTTCAAGACTAATTCGGCTCTCGGGAAGCTCGAACTTCTTAACGAGGCCTGGGACTGCTGTATTTCGTGTTTGCAGGAAGTCTGCAAAATTCCAATACGTAAAGTCTTTGAGAAGCGCGTAGTTTTCCAAAAAATATTTCCGCCATTCTGCCGATATCTCGATAGAACTCAAGCTATTTTCGGGGAAATGGTACGGATTCTTCTTTGAATTGAAAGCGACGGCTTCTTTGAAAGAGTCAACAGCCCTAGGAAACCAGACGCTCAAAAAACGATAAGGAACGTATCGAGCTAATGGAGAAAAAATAATCTTTTTGAATTTTTCCGGCTTCGCGCAAGAGAAACCTTCTAAAGCGCGCAATGCTTCGGCCTCTTTGTACCGCGAATCAAAAGGAAATTCATTTTCCGGATTTTTTAGCGCTTCGATAATGGTCGTGATTTGGTCCCATCGGCCGAAAGACAACTTAAATCTCTCAGTCGGAATCCAAGATTTCGCAACCATCCTTGTGCAGATTTTGGCGATCGAAAGTCTAATAGGACCAACGCCCTGGCCTGCTTCCCGAACGAGGTCCAGGATCGCTAAAAACCAAAGAAACTTGTAGGAGGCGGTCGTTTTGTGGAATACACGCTGAAGCGGCTGAACTGCCAGATTAGAAGAAGAAATAAGCAAAGAAGAACCAAATGGATCCTTCATAATTTCTCCTCTCAAAAACCGCCATCTAACTCTTCGAAATAGATTAGCTCAAAAGATGCGAAAACGACAAAATTTTTGAGCCACCAAACCGAAAGTTCTCATTGCTATGAAAAGCCAAAGAAGCAATTTTTTTAGATGTTACCTATCGAATGTCCTCAGACGAGGAGTCTTCTTCGTGAAGAATACTGAGGATACTGGCAACACCGACAGCGCTCTTTACACCGAGCTTGCGGCAAACCGCTCCTCGATGAACTTGAACCGTCTTTTCACTAATCTGAAGCTCGTCGGCAATTTGTTTATTTAGCAGTCCTCTTGCGACTTTTTTTGCGACCATTTTTTCACGAGCAGTTAGCGTATCAAAAACATGCCGGTATTCGTCCCTGAGCTGAGTCTGTTGACGGCGCTCCACATCCTTAGCCACAGCCTTTTCAATGGCCGCCAAGAGGCGGTCCGCGCTGACAGGTTTCGGAAGAAAATCCATTGCGCCGTCTTTCAAGGCTTGCACGGCCATGTCGATATCACCGTGTCCAGACACAAAAATGATGGGGAGCCCATTCTTTTGCAGCATCATCACACGTTGCAGTTCGATCCCACTCATATCCGGCATTCGAACGTCAAGAATTGCGCACCCCAGTACACTTCGATCATCTTCTTCAAGAAAGCGAAGCGCTGAGGAGTAACACTTGGTCGCCCATCCTTCACCTTCAATTAGAAACCGCCATGATTTCCGCATGGAATCATCGTCGTCAATGATCCTAACAACTGCGTTTTCTTGCAGCTTATCCAGGCCCATTTTTATCCTCCAAAGCTATGGGAAGGGAAGCAATGCAGCGAAGTCCTCCGGCAGGTATTCTGACAAGTTTCAGGGAACCGCCGTTAGCTTCAAGATGCACTCTAACAATCGCGAGTCCGAGGCCTAATCCGTCTTTTTTGCTGGATTGCCCAAGGTTACGCAGTGAGGCAAACTGTTCGTCCGACATTTTCGGACCGTTGTCATCAATAATCACGAGCGCATCTGCCCCAGCGTTTTTAATTTCAACTTTGATTTCCGCGTTCGATTGATTCCTCACCGCTTCTTCCGCATTCTTAAGCAAGTTCATCAAAACCAAATCAACATTTAGCGGATCAGCAAAAACAAGCACGTTCTTTGCGCCGCTGAGTGTACATTTGCTGTTGAGGCGTCCAAGCCGTTTCATGAGTCGTATCGTACGGCTGACGGCCGCCTCTAGATCAAAGCATTTCCTCTCCCGAGGTTCCTTACGGCCAATATTTCTCACAAATTCGACAATATCCGAGGCTCTCTGGCTTTCGGATTTTATTTCCGAAAAGGCTTCCGTCAAAATTTCTTCAGCTGGTTTCTTACCGCGTTTAAGCTGTCTCAGGATTGCTTCCGAGTAGTTGTTGATCGCGCCTAACGGCTGTTTTAGTTCGTGCGCCACCATAGCGGAAATAATTCCGATAGATTTGGCTTTTTCTAGTGCTTCAATTCGCTCGGTGATCTTCCGATTCTCGCGTTCATACTCGCGGTTTTCTTCGATTTTCCTATGCAGCTGAGCAGTTTTTCTTCTTACTGCAAAAGCAAGATACGCCCAGTTAAGGATGAAGAGCAAAAGCAAGCCGCACCCGATAATGAAATACCAGCGGTAGTACCTCAGTATCCAGCCGATGGTTCTGTCTTCTAAATATCTGACTTCCATGCGTTCTAAGAGCAGGTTCATCTGATCGTAGTCGGTTGCGACAGTCCAATAAGATCCCTCCTCTTTACCCGGCGGAAGCTGAAGCAGCGCCTCCATAATTTTTCTTAATGTTTTGGATTCAAGCGTCGGCTGCGCAGAAAGTATCCAACCCGGATAAAGTCTTGTAGAGTGCTTGCAGTAAAAGTTTTCGTCTTTTTTCTCGTTGACAACTTTAAGACAGCCTTTAGGAATTACTCCGTCAGCCTCCATGTTTTCCAACAGACAGCTTGCAATGAAAGCGACATCGACTTCTTTATTGACAACTTGTTTGACCAGCTCTGTCATCGGTTTGTGCGTTGCAGTCACCGATTTAAAGAGACGATTTGGATTTAAACCTTCGGATTGGATTTCTCCCATGACGGCCAAGAATCCGGCAAAGGCTTTTGTGCTAGAAACTGCAACTGTCTTGCCTTTTAGGTCTGCTAGGCAATTAATGTCCTCCCTGTCACTCCGCACAACGATGACACCGCCGTTGGCTTGGTTAGGATCCGGCGTTCGACTGTTAATGACGGTAAGAAGCGCAGAAGCACTGCTCGCATCGGTCATGAGGGCCGTCAGTCCGCTTGATGCAATCGCGAGGTCAAAGCCTTTAACCTGCGCCGCCTGCAGAAAAACTTCCTGATCATAAAATTGAACGACAAGCCTTCTAGGTGCTACCGCCCGGGCAATCGCATTTATCGTATCGTTGAAATAGCGGACTGAGAGATTTGAACCAAAAGAATTCACAACCGCAAGTCGCACGGGCGGCAAAAGACTCTTTAGTTCGGAGGCTTGTCCGTAAGCAGAAATTAACCCGCACAAAATGAGAAGAAGCCATCTCATTTTGATTCGGTTAAATATTTCTGGCCAAAAAGTCATTTTTATATGTCGCCGATCCGATAGGGAGCCTGAATTCTATTTCCGAGGAGATCTTTTAGAAATCGGCATGTTTACACATCAATCACTCTTTTTAGAGTCGGACCGTCTAATTCTAATTTTTTGGAATTCAGACAAAAATAAGATAATTGTCTTAGATGCCGAAACAACATTTCGTTTCGGCACACAACTGATTAATTAGTTTTCGGATGAGCGTACTTTTGTGCGAGTTTTTTCAGGAACGGCATCACATCTTTATCGTCCCACGGCAAATAACCCGGCAGGTAACCGACGAGATTTCCGGCTCCGTCAATAATGTAGTTTGTCGGAACGACTTCAAGCGGCATCACATCTTCCATGGATTCCGTCGGGTCTGACCAAGTATTAAATTCCGACATCTTATGCTTGGCCAAGAATTTAGGAATTCCTGCGACGCTTTTATCGACAGCAACGCCGACGATTTCAATGTTTGAGCCCGTTAACTGTTTTTGAAGGTCGATGAGCTGCGGAATTTCTCTGATGCAGGGTGTGCACCACGTTCCCCAAACATTCAAAATAAGAAGCTTTCCTTGATATTTAGATAAATCTACCTTTTCGCCTTCCAGCGTAAAAATTCTGAGTGCCGGCAGCTGACGAGCCTTAGAAAATTCAACGAACGGCTTCATCACCATCGGTTTTTCAAGCGGCTCTCCGGTGCTGTAGCCGTTAGTAGAAAAAATAGTTTGAGCGCCGACGGCAAAAGATGTTGCAAAAACGGCAGCGGCAACTAAAACTTTGAACGTAAAGTTCATTAATGATTCTCCTTTTTACGTCTGAGGATGAGGAATAATGCTGTCAGCAGCAATCCGGAAAAAAGTGCGGCGGGAACCACCCAAAGCGCAGCGGTCCAGGGATCGACCGGCGGATCGTATCGGATTTGCTTTCCGTAGCGGGCGGCAAAGTAATCCAGAATGTCTTCTCGCGTTTGGCCGTTTTCCAATAATTGATAAATCTTTGCTTTCAGTTCTGCCGCCTGAGGTGCATTGGATTCATACAGCGACTGATTCACCGCTCCTGGATCCCGCAGTTCTTTGGAAATCCCAATCGCTTGATCGCGAATGGAGGGCGCAGCAAATGCTGCCGATGCAGTGCTGAAAGCAATAAAAAAACACAGAATTAGTCTAAGCGCTAATTTCATGAATTACTCCATTGTCGTCTGCGCCAAGCGGAAGAAAAGACCGCAGATATAAGCATGATGAGGCCTCCGATCCAAATCCAGCTTACCAAAGGACGAATACTGAGGCGCACCAAAAACTCATCGCTGCTTAATCGGTTTCCCATCGAAACGTAAAAGTCTCTGAAGAATCCGTGTGAAATGCCGGCAGCCGTCATTTCCATACCATTGGATTTATAGGTTTGACGCTGGGGATGAAGTTCGTCGATAACGGCTTCATTTTTATTAAGCACAAGAACCTTGCCTTCGTCAGCAAAGAAAGAATTGGTATCCACCTTGCGGGTTTCTTCATACACGAAGATAACGTCTCCCAGCGGGCGACCTTGTCCCGGTCCCATTCTTACAACCGCTTCTTGTGTGTATTGCGTATCTCCGACAACACCGATAATGCTTACGGCAATGCCAAAGTGGGTGATAAGAGCAAAGAAGTTCTTGTTTTTCTTGGAAATCAGGGAAGCAGCAAAAGAGCAAATAATCCACAGTGCACTAAACACACCGGCTGTTGTGTAAACAGAAGATTTTGCTTCCGTGAAAAAGCCGAAATAAATTGCGCCAGAGCAGAAACGAAGAAAGCGGCAGCCCAAGTCCACATCGGAGAATTTCTCATCTGGACGGAACCGATCATCAGCGCGCCAAAATCGCCATGGGTGCAAAGATTGAATTGAAGTACGGCGCACCTACAGAAAGAGATCCTTTCCCAAGGGCCTCATGGACCAGCGGATAAAGCGTCCCGAATAAAACACAAACGGCAGTGACAGCAAGCAGCAGTACAGCCAATACTAAAGAGATATCTTCAATACCGGAGATCTGTTTTGCACTCTCAAATTTAGGCGCCCGAACCATGAATAGAAATAATGCAGGGACGACCATTAACAGAGAAGTTACAAGCAGGAATGTACCGCGGTTCGGATCGGAAGCAAACGCATGCACCGACTGAATGACGCCCGAACGCACAATGAATGTTCCGAGTAAACAAACCGCAAAAGAGACGATGCAGAAGAATAAAACCGTCTTAGTAAGATGGGCGCGAAAACGAAGGAGCACCAATGCGTGAAGCTGCGCTGTCAGAAGGAGCCAAGGAACAAAGAGGAGTTCTCAACCGGATCCCAGAACCACCATCCTCCCCAGCCTAATTCGTTATAGGCCCACCAAGAACCTAAAACGTTTCCTGCAGTAAGGAAAAGCCACGCAATCACAGAAATAGTCGTGAGGCCGCGAAGAGATTCCAGTCTCACCTTTCCTTCTATTAAAGCGCCTAATCCAAACGCAAAGCACAAGACAGTGCCTGCATATCCCAAGAAAAGCATCGGCGGATGAAGAATCATCCCGATATCCTGAAGAATCGGATTTAGATCTTTTCTCCGGAGGAACCAAGGGGAGCAGGCGTTCAAAAGGATTCGAAGTGAAAATTAGAAATAAACAGATAAGTCCTGTAACACCGAGCAAAATACCCAGCACTCGAGATTTAAATAGCTCATCGTCTCGGGAGAAAACCGCAAATAGCGAAGCCCAAACTGTAATCGTCCATATCCATAAGAGCATTGAGCCTTCATGGCTCCCCACACCGCAGAGATCTTGTAAATCGGGTCGAGCTTCGTATTGGAATTATTTGCGACGTAGGCAATCGAAAAATCATTCGTAAGGAATGCCCAAATCAGCATGAGGAGAGCGAAGGTCAGACCTGCGAAGGTAATGCCTAACGCCGGCTTCCAAAGATTAACGAAAGCGGTGCTCTGCTTTTAGACCCCAACAGAGTCGGCATAGACAAAACACTGCACATAACGCGCGGCAATAAGAACAAAATGACTGATTTCTGCCTGCACGGAAGAGCGCCCTTCGTTAAAAACCTTTGATTAGAAAGTTCTTTTATTCAAAATAAAGCGGCCAAGAACAAACAAGACCGATGACCACAGGCACAAATATACCCCAAGCCACGCAGTTTGAAGGTTAATATTCGAATTCTCAAGCAGTTGTTGGTTAAAAATACGAAAGGCACTTGCCGGATTAGCCGCCACGCAGATGTTCAGGAATTCGTTTGTAATCCGATGCTCGAAGGCAATCGTAATAATCAAAAGGCCTAAGTCGTAAAAGAACCGAAAGCAGCCAAATAGAAAGCAAAACGCCTAAAGCGCGGGCTTTGTTCTTTGCCAACAAGCTAACAGTCAATGAAATCAGGATAAAAGTAAACCCAAAAGCCAGCCGGAAAAATCAAGGCCGCTGTCAAAGACTGAGTCTTGCGAGGTTGTAAGGCAGAACATTTAATACCGCCAGAAGCGGCAAAACGGAAAAACCTAGGAGAAGACAGATACCGAGTGCCACTTTGTCCGAAGAGTTTACCGGTTAAAAGAGCCGTTCGGCTCAGCGGGTAAGTTAACAGAAGGATTAGCGTCCCATGCTCCTGCTCTCCGACAAAAGCGTCATAGGAAATCAAAATTGCAATTAACGGAATCAAGAAAACGCCCAGCGTGACAACCGATGTCATCACGGCTTCCAGCGGACGAAAAGAAAAATCACCGCCGATGGCTGCCGTTCCGAAGACCACAGCCAGAGAGAGAAAAGCAAAAAGCGCTGATCCAACAATCAGCCACAAGTTTCTCCAACAGTCCTCGAACTCTTTGAAGGCAACGATACGGACACTCGATAAAAACCTTTCACTCTTCCAGCTCCTTCAGTGCCCTTGTATATATCCATCAGTGACGGATTCTTAACTCCTACCCCGGTAATGCCGTATTTTTTCTCTAAATACATCAGTTTCTGCGCTAATTCAGACCCCTTGCAGAACAGGCGTCCTTCAGTTAGGGAAGAGCGAAGGAATTCGTCCTGTTTCGCCGCGTTCGCCGCTTCAGGAGAAATAAGCTCAAAAGGCAACCCCATCTGTTCGCTTAAGCTGCGAATCGAGCCGTCTATTGCTTTTTGCCCTCCGACAAGCATGACGATTCGATCCGCAAAACCTTCAATTAACATGAGCTCATGGGTACAAACGACGACCGAACACCCACCGCTTTTAAGCTTTAAAAGTTCCTGATACATAAAGTCAGAAGCTGTGGGATCCAGTCCAACTGTCGGCTCATCTAAAAACAAAAGCTTGGGCCGTGCTAAAAGCGCTTGAGCCAACCCTAGTCTCTGGCGCTGACCTTTGGAAGACTGACCGACTTTTTGCCCGGCAACTGCTGTAAGGCCGAGAGATTCGATTAATTCGTCTGCCCTTTGACGTGAAATGTTTTTCAGATCCGCAAAGTAATTGAGATTTTCTTGGATCGTCATTCCGTCGTAGAAACTCACATTCTCAGGCAAATAACCGACTGAGATAGGAGAGGCTCCGGGCTTTCCGCCTAAGACCTTAACTTTTCCCATTTCAGGGGTAATCAGTCCAAGGCAGAGCTTGATAAGGGTTGATTTCCCGGCACCGTTATGTCCTATCAAAGCGACGAATTCGCCTTGTGCAACAGAAAAAGAAATATTATTAAGGACCGTCCGGGATCCTCGATTAAAAGAGACATTCAGGCATTCGACTGCATTCATATTGTTCCTTTTTCCGTCGAAACAGGATCATGCATGATTGGATGGGAATCGACGATGCCTTTGCCTCGATCCAACTGAAACTGTGCGGTGATAAACCTCAGAAGAACAACAAGAGGGCTGTCCATCAGAAAGCGGCTTTGCGGATAAAGCCAAAATAACCGATCCAATGAATCATTCGGCTGGTAAGGAACGTCTCCAACACCGTCTTGATTTAAATCCCAGCCTTGATAATTGCTCCAAAAGTTGCCGACACCGTCCCTGCTCCACTCTACAGACGAGGAGCCGATGTATCTGACCTGAAGACGATTGCCAATGAAGCGGTTGTTATGAAGAACGGTCCCTTCACCGCCCATAGCTACACCAGCACCGATTTCGCAGGCTTCAAAACTGTTGCCTTCAACGATATTGATGCCGCCGCCGTAAATAAAAATGCCCTTCCCTTCCGTGTCTAAGGAAGGCTTACCGCGAGGATTTTTTACGCGTTCAATCCGATTGTTTGATACTTCGGATGCATCTGTTTCGTTGAGCAGGACACCGAATTCCACCGTGCGCTTGGAAGGTTGTCAAACAAACGAATTTTTCAGAGCTCATCAGTGCATAGCCGCCAATACAAGCCTCTGCTTCATTGTTCCAGGCGGAATCTCCGCGCGTGTACATGTAATGGATGCCGTATTGGAGTGCCGCAAAGTAATTGGCGCTGCTTTGCGTTCGATCGGTGTTTTCAAAATAAAAGCCGTCTCTTGTGTAGAGGACTTTATTGTTTTGCAGTACAGCGTCCTTCACATAATTGAAATAAACGCCGTCCCCGCGGTCTAAGACGTGTTTTCTTTTGTTGCCGCGAATTTCGCAGCCTTCAATGAGAATTTTTTCTGATTTATCGGCTCGAATTCCGAATCCGGTACCTACGATTTTGAGGCCGTTTAGAACAATATCTTTCGAGCCTTCATTGATTAAAACGCCGCTGTTTCGTTCATAGAGATCTGCGCCGTAATTTTTAAGCGTCAGATCCGAAACCCTAACTCCTGACGCCCTGATTTCCAAGCAGCTGCCCATTCCACCGGCGTCGATAACCGTATCTTTGCTTCCTCGAAGAGAAAGCTTTGTTGAGATTGAAAAAGTGCCTTCGTAGGTTCCCGGAGACATCACAATTTCGTCTCCGGCTGCCGCTCTTAATAGTGCATTGTGAAGCTCCTGAGACGTCGTCACATCCCATTGCGCCGCGCTGCAGAAGAGCGGTAAGAACAAAAGAAACAGAAAAGGCACTTTTCTCATGCTTAGTGACCTTTGAGGGACTTCAAAAGCTCAAGATTCACTTCGGAATAGTTCACAATCTTTCCGCCGTGTTCTTTTGTAAAGGCTTCAACTTCTCCCTTGGTAGCAAAAGGGAGAATCGATTTCCCCATCGCTCCGCGAACGTCCGATCCGGCGTTAAAGAAAGCTTTCTCTGCCGTCAGCATCTTTTCATGCAGCGGAATATCTTTTTTATTGCCGAAGTCGGAAACCCAAAAAGCCACGGTTCGTTTTGCATTCTCCGGCTGCAGAACATAGACAAAACCGTCCTTGACTGAGCAAAACTTCAGCGGCTCTTTTTCTCCCTTTACAAAAACCTGGGCTTTGGCACCGGGATAATTAAGAATAACCATGCCGCAGATATGGCAGCGATCGTGCTTATCAAATGCGACGGGGCCTGGAATTTGATCTTCACTTTTTCCGCTGCATCCGGCAAGGAGAGCGGCGGCTGCGAACGCGCAGACGACTTGAATTAACTTCTTCATAGCGGGGGATTCCTGAGGATTAAAGCTGCCGGCTTTCTGCCGGTCTTCTGAGAAGTAAGAAAAGTGCTCCGAAAAAAACTCTCGGAGCACTCTCAACAGTTTAGATGGAGTTGATCTGGCCGGCGTAAATAATGAATAAACGCAGACACATCATTCCACAGATTGCGGCCAAACCGGAGGTATAAAAAGCAGTAGCTCCAGTACGGAATGCCTTGCTTCCGAAGAAGCTCAGCGCCAATGGAATCAGGAAACCGACACCGACAGCTCCGACCCAGAAAACCTGAGCCCACATCCCGCTTGTAAATGCAGCAAAGGCAGCCTGAGCAGCAGCGTTTCCGCTCACCAAAGCAATAATGATCATCAGCAGACACAGAGCTTCAACTGCCATGATCGGCCATTCAGCAGATGCGCACATGCAGATCTGTTCCGTGACGATCGGCACCGAAGAGCCATGCGGCTAGAACTTTTGTTGCGGCGCAGCCGGCGGAGAAGCCGGAAGCCACGAACAAGGCCGGAAGGACAGCGGTGTTGATCAGCGGGAAGCGGATCAAAGCCGAAATCAGGAAGCCGGTGTAAGCACAGATCGCAATCGCGAGGATAAGAACGACCCAATCTAAAGCCACTCTGAACTTAGCAAAGAAGCTGATAATCGGGTCAAGCCACTTAAGCCAGCTCACGGACGTGATTTCCTGCTGAAGCGAGACACACATCAGCACGAACACGAGCGGGATATAGAACAGAAGCGCCATCACGCCAATGCTCATGACGGAAGTCGGGTTGTAATAAACCAGAATTCGCCAGAAGAAGAGCGGATTGGTCAAATCCAGCACCAAACAGATCATGCCGAGAACGATCGTAATAAAACCGATCAGACTCGCCGCCTTCATGATGGGAGTATTGAGGTGAACACCTCTGAAAAGGTTCACACAGATTGCGACGGCAACCGCACCGCCGGAAATACCGGCTAAGAACAGGTACACGGCAATCGGCCAAGGCCAAGCCACACCCTCGGTAAGACCAATTGTAAAGTCAAGCATGATCAGACTCCTTCTTTCTTAACTGTGATGTATCTGAGACTTGGCTCCGTTCCCAAATGCGGACGAATACGAACCGTATCTTTGACACGCAGCAGACGGCTGATGATGCTTTGCGGATCGTTCACATCGCCGAAATACAAGGCGCTGTGTCGGCAGGCTTGTACGCAGGCGGGTTCCTCTCCGTCTGCCAATTTGGTCTTCAGACAAAAGTCGCAGTTGTCCGCCACTTTTGTTTCTGAGTTGATATATCGAACGTTGTAAGGACAAGCGGCAATGCAGTACTTGCAGCCGACACAACGGTCCGGATCCATCGTCACGATGCCTGTATTCGGATCTCGATGTGCTGCTCCGGTCGGGCAGACGCGAACGCACGGTGCGTCCTGACACTGCTGACAAGAGACACGAACGTATACGCGTTCGCAGTCGCAGCCTTCGAGTTTTCCGCAAATCGGACACGCAGTTCCCGGAACATGTGTCGTCTGACGTTCGAGCACTAAGCGCGAAACTCCCTTGGGCAATTTGTTGGTTTCGTTGCAGGCTTCTTTGCACAAGCCGCGCCGATACACTTGTTTTGGTCAAAGACCATCGCGTAATGCGGCTTAGCTTGGCCAGAATCAGATCCTGCGCTCGTTTTATTGCGCCTTTGTTCTCGTCGGGCTTATTGCAGCCTCCGAGCGATAACAAAACTAAGGAACCCGCGGTTGTACCGGCTAGAAATGTTCTTCTGTCGATGTTTGCACTCACGGTGATTCTCCAAAACAGACTATTCGTCTGTCGCTAATTTATTTTGACTGGGCTAACTTCTCCCGAGCGTTGGCAATCGCACGCTGGATTGCCGCTTCGCGCTCCGGAGCACTGTGCGCTTTAATGATTGTTTCCCATTCACTGATCGCCGCTGCGTAGTCTTTATTCCTAAAGGCATGTTCCGCAAGCAGCATTCTTGAAGAGGCTTCCGCTGGATTCAGACTTAACGCTTTTTCAAGCGTGAGCTTCACTTCCGGTGTCATCTGACGATGATTTCGGTAATAGAGCGCCCTGGCCTTGTCTCCATACAATCCGGCATTCGGTCCAGTAATTGTTAAAGCTTCATCCAATGTTTTTGCGCTCTCGTCAAAGAGCCCTCCCTGCATGTAAAGTCCGGCAAGATCTCTGCGGGCTTCCACACTGCGAGGTTTATTCATCGCAACTCTGCGGGCCTGAGTGATCTTGGCTGCGAGACGATGATCTTTAGTGTTGTCCACTTGGGCGCTTTCCCAATCGGAAAAACGGCCGACGGAGGCATAAACACCAAGAGATGCTCCGACGAGAAGAAGAACAATCAGTGAAAGAATCGAGATGTGACTGCGGGCTGCGCGGCTTCTCAATGCGTATACGCCGAAAACGATACACACTAAACAAACCACAAAAGCGATGGATGCAGCCAATCCGAACATTATTAAAGCTCCCTAGATTTAAGAATTAACTGTGAGGCCACGCCATTTTAGGACGACTTCCGTTCATCGGAGGATGTCCTGCCGGCATTGCCTGGTTAGATTCTTTGTTAGCACCCGGTTTTTCAACTTTTTTGAGCGTCACTTCAAAAATGAGAGCAGATTCGGGCGGAACCGGACCGGCTCCGTTTTCACCGTAACCCTTATCGGCCGGGATAACGAAAACGGCCTTGCCGCCCTCTTTCATCTGAGACAAACCTTCCTTAAAGCCGGGAATCAGGGTCATGACGACGTCTTTTTCTTCAGCAGGTGTTCCTTCTGCATTCGTAAAAGGCGTGCCGTTAACCAGTTTTCCGACGTAAACCATCGTCACTACGTCTTCTTCTTTCGGGGAGGAACCGGTACCGGCTTTCAGCTCTTCATACTGAACTCCGGAAGCCAGGACCTTAACGCCCTTCTTCTTTGTTTTTCTCAAGGTAAGCAAGACTTTCGGCTCGATTCTTTTCCTTGACTTCCTTGACCTTTGCCTCATGGAGCTGGTTCAGCTTTTCAGCTCTGGTGTTGAGCGAAGTCACGATTTCTTCCTCGCTTAACTTGCTCTTATTCTTCAGAGCATCCATTAAGCCCTCCACAACCAGGTCCATGTTAACGGGTGCGCCAAGCTCAGACTGTTTGAAGGCCTGAGAGGAAAGATAATTTCCAAGCGAAGCTCCTAAGCTGTAAGACTCTTTGGCCTCCGGTGTCATGTCCTGTGCAAGGGCTGAACCGACGAAAACGAAGGTCAACGCGACTGACAACATAGTTTTTTTGAGAATCGACATAGTGATACTTTTAAATGGGGTTGATTTGATTCAAACGGAATGAAATTTCTTTAAGGTCTTTCAACCTTGCGTCCGGAAAGCTTCCAGCCCTCAATGCCGTCCGGCATCTGACGCACGTCGGTGTAACCAAGCTTCATGACTTCGCGGGCAGCCATTTCGCTAGCCGTGCAAAGTTTGTTCACGCAGTAGAACACCATCGTTTGGTCTTTGTTTTCGGGAAGAAGTTTTTTCCAGTTGCGGACGTTGAAGAACTTAGCGCCCGGGATGTAGCCCTGAGTCCATACTTCAAGCGTATTCACGTCGTAGAAAGGAATTCCGGCTTGCCAGAGCATCTCAGCTTCGCGCATAGAGATCTGGTTTAGGAGTTCGTCATAGACAGGCGCTTCGACCGGTTCTCCGCCTCCGCCCGCAAAGTTGATTTGCGGGTAAAGACACAGAAACGAAATCATCGCGGCTTGGAGTATTTTGCTTTTCATTCTTACTTCTCTGCTTTCACTTCGGGCCCGAAGACCCGAAGTTTACGTGACACTAATCTTTGTGGTTACTTCGTTGCTTTTACAGCCTTGTAACCGCCCTGATCGATAATGGACTGAGCCTTGGTCAGGTAGGCCCGTCTCAACACGCTGTTTCGTGTAGTTGAAGGCATGCACACCCCAAGAACCGTCGTCCTGGACCTGTTTGACGATTTCGCCGGCCTTGTCGATAAGAAGCATGGCTTCCGTTCTCTGTTCAGGCGTGAGTTTGGTGACTTCAAGCAGCTTGTTGATACGAGTCAGAGCTTCGACGTTCTTCTGGTGGCCTTCCTTAATCGGGTTCTGCCACTTCATGACTTCGCCGTAGATCTCTTTCTGGTCCTGATAGATCAGGCCCTGATCGAGTTCAGACTGGAACGGGCTGTGGCAGCCTTTGCCTTCGACAACCGTAAAGTCGGCGATGGATGTACGTGCGCAGCTCCACATTAAGTCAACGTAACCGTGACCTTCTTCGTCTCTGGAGATTCTCCAGCCCTTAGAGTTGGAAGCACGAGACTGGCCCGGACCCGGGTTCATCATCTTCTTGTCAGGATCGACCATGATCTTGAAGAGGTGAGAACGACGGACGGCGTCAAAACCGGCCATGTCAGGACGCTGAATAGCTGTGAAGTTTTCGCAGCTCATCGTGAACGGCATATGGCAGGCGATGCAGTCGACCTTGCTGTGGGTGTCGGCATTCGCAACCATCTGAGCCTGTGTCGTATGGCAGTCTTGGCAGTTCTTACGAATTGCGGGACGTGTTACTCCGGAAGTCCAGTCGTTGCTGGTAACCTCATGCGGGTCGTGGCAGGTAACGCGCGCATGCCCTTTTCATAGTGCTTCGACATGAAGAGCTGAGCGCCTTCTGTACCGCAGGACGGGCAAGAAGACTTCGTCTTAGCGTTGAATGCCTTTTCAAGCTTACCCTTAGCATCGGGACGATCAACTTCGTCTTCGATGAAGTTCAAGCGCTGATGGCAGCGGTCGCAGTTTGTGCTCATGTTGTTGGTGTTGCCAACCAAGTGTCCGCCTTCTCCATGGCATTCTTCACAAGCGATACCGCGGGAGATTGTGTGTTTCTGGAGTTCTTTCGGGTTGCCCAGGGCAGCGAAGAATTCCTTCTTATCCTTAAAGTCAAACTTGAAGGCGTGACAGACTTCGCAGTAAGAGGAAGCAGCCTGGAACAGAAGTTTGCCTTCATAAGTAGAACCGTAGGATGTCATACCCCACTGGTGAGAGGCGGAAGGTCCGAACTGGCTGAGTTCTGTCGGGAAGTCAGGGATCAATTTCTGAATTTCTTTCGCTTTTTCAGGTGTCAGCCATTCTGCCCAGCCGCGGGAGAACTGGTTGCCGCCGGCAACAACCTTACCGGTGCCGTCTTTGAGCAAACCGTCACGAACGTGGTAGGAACCGCGAACGAGCCATCCGTCGATGTAGCCGTATTTGGTACGCGGTGTACCGATGGTGGCGTAAATCACGTCAGCCGTAATACCGTCAGGAAGAATAGAGGCCTCAGAACCGTACAGTTTCTTCTTCAGGTCGTTATCGACTTCAGGATGTTCGCCAGGGAAACGAACCGTCTTGGCATGACGGGAACGCTTCCACTGTTCGTACTGAATCGCGTGGCATTCGCCGCATTTTTCCGGTCCCACAAACTTGTTGGGGAAGTCAAGAATGGAGCGCTGGCCCAAACGGTATTGAGAGGCCATCGGACGGTTGCCCTCCTGATGAGCGGAGTACTTCTGAGCATTGCCTTCACCAAGGTATTCAGAGCCGCGGGTAGAGATAACCGGTGTACCGATCACTCGTCCGTCTTTTCCGTAAGTAGCAAAGATGGGATGATTCTGGAATAAAAAGTCCCAAAGTTCTTTTTCTTGGACGATGTAGTCCTGCAGGGTGCGGATGCCCTTGGTCGGTTCCGTCAGGTCAGGATTGACCCATACTTTCTGGGTAATCTCATTAACCTTAGGTGTCGGAAGGGGCTGACCGTCCGCTGCATAGACACATGATGTCGCCATAGCAGCTGCAAGGCCTAAGCCTATCGCTGTTTTTCGTGTCTCTCGTAACATATCTTCTCCAGGTGAGGCAGAGGTTTTTCGAATAATTAAATTGCTCCGAATATCTAGGCCTCGGTAGGTGTGAAATGGGAACAAGGAATGCAAAGGCAATACCTTTCCCCACCTTCAGGTTAATTTAAGGTTAGAAAGGCACAAATAAGATATTCATATTAAGGGTAACCCCTGTTTTTAGACTGAACGGACTAATCCTTTAGGGGTAGTCTTTGCTGTTTTATTCAATTCGGGGAATCCGGCAGCTGTAATGCAAAATTTTCAAAATGTCCTGGCGTCCTTGAGATCTGTTCGCTAATAACCAGAAGAAGTTGTCAGGCAAGACAAGTAAATACCAACCCTTATGGATGTATAAATGTGCAACAAAGGGGGCTTCATAAAGGCGATACGGGGCTAAAAATCGCCGTATGCAATAAGGAAAACATCTTAGAAAAAATAGCCCCTAAGACCTCACTGTCGTGTTGTGGACACAACGTTTTTTGCCTCATCCCTTTAATACGTGAGGAAATTTATCAACAGGGCCCGTAAAACACCGTCATTCATGACGGTGATATAAGGGCCTCACAGATTCGCGGTTCGGCATATTTTGATACCTAATTTGTCGGTGGAAATAGAGGGCCCATCACGGCTGATTTCGGAATAAGAGAAACGGAACCAAAGATATTTCTCCCCAAAATTTGTTTCGGATTTTACCGTATCGTTTTTCCCTATGATGCAGCTTATACGACTCCGTTACAATGGGTTATTACAGCGGGGGAACATAGGTGTTAATTAGACGCGGTTTCAAATTCGAACTAAAACCAAATGGAATGCAGAGTCAACTGATGAAGCAATTCTGTGGCTGCGCCCGTTACGTCTACAACCGCACCTTATCCCTTGAAAGGTCGCTCTACAAAAAAGACAACAAGCACTCCTTCAAATACGCTGAGGCAGCCAATAGACTTCCTGAATGGAAAAAGAAAAATCCTTTCTTAAAAGAGTATCACAGTCAAGTTCTTCAGCAATCGCTGAAGGACCTGGATCAGGCTTACACCAATTTCTTTCGGAAGCGGGCTAATTTTCCAAAGTACAAGGAAAAATTCCGGAATGACTCCATCAGATTTCCCCAGAGTGTTGAACTTGATGAGGCTAAGCAACAGATACGACTGCCGAAAATCGGCTGGGTAGGATATCGAAAAAGCCGAGATATCATGGGAGCTATAAAGAATGTCACCGTCAGCCGACGTGGCGAGAAGTGGGATGTCAGCATACAGACTGAGTATGAAGTTTCCTCACCTGCTTCGAACCCTTCAGAAATAGGAATAGACATGGGAGTCAAACGTTTTGTGACTATGTCAAACGGTGACTTCGTCGAACCTCTCAACCCCTTCAAGCAGGAGCAGGAAAAACTTGCAAAACTTCAAAGAAAGCTTGCGAGACAAAGAAAGGAAGCAGAAACAGCAGAAAGACAAAGCGAAAAATTGCTCGATTGCACCGCTATATAGCCGACAGCCGAAGAGATTTTCTTCACAAGACCTCGACAAAGATAGCTAAAACCACAGCATCGTGTACGTTGAGGATTTGAAGGTCTCGAACATGTCCGCTTCTGCCGGCGGAACAAAAGAATCCTCGGGCAAAACGTCCGGCAAAAGAGCGGACTGAATCGATCTATTTTGGATCAGGGATGGTATAGCTTTTTCCAGATGCTCTCCTACAAATTAGAGCGGGAGGAGGAAAGCTGATAAAAGTTGATCCTAGAAACACTAGCCGAACTTGTCCCCAATGCGGGTTTGTCTCTGCAGAGAACAGAAAATCGCAAGCGACCTTTGCATGCATTGGCTGCGGTTACCGCTCCAACGCAGATGAGGTCGGAGCGATAAATATATTAAGGGCCGGGCAGGCCCGGTTAGCCTGTGCAATGAGCGGCGCAGTAAGGCCACTATCAGCAGGAACCCGAAGAGACCTACTGCGCACTAGGCTACGGCCGCTGCAGAGGTGGTATGGAATCCTTGTCATTTATGACGAAGAGGATGTCAAGTAACGACTATAGAAGTGATAAGAAAAAGCCTCCGAATCTTGGAGGCCCTGCGTTATCTCGTCAAAGTCTTTCGGTACCGACACATATGCAAAAGCGTGAACACGGTGTACGCGATTCCCGCATATGTATGGAGTTTCCAGTTTTCAGCAAGATTGATGCAGGGTGGCGCCGCCAAAGAGCATCATCTGCCGTTCTCCACCCTGCGAAGCTCCTTGCTTCTCAGAATTTTCTCGGCGCACACCGACTGCTGACAGGGAGCCCTTCCAGGTTGTCTGCAAGATCTTTTCAAGCTGCTGCTCGTCAAAAGCTCCGGCACAAATCGAATGAGCAAAGAACCCGTTGTTTCGTTGATATCTGCCGTTTCGATTCCTGCGACATTTCTAACTTCGTCGAAAATTTTTACCGCAGTCTCATTGCTTTTAGCTGAGGAATCCGCAACCGCATCCGATTTTTGTGCGGCTAACGATGTATTGATCTAAGAAAGTCATTGCGCAAACTCCAGGAGGAAGGTGCATAGTCGGATGTGTCGGCTGGAAGCTTGGCGCGCTGAGCGTTCCAGGCCACGCCGAGCGTTGTCGCATTATGCAGAACGGCTCCGGTCGCCGGCATAATCAATCCGGCCAGCCCTCCGACTAAATACGCTGTATTCAGTCCGATCGTAGTTCTGAAATTCGTTTTGATTCTTGCGTAGGTTCTTCTTCCGAGCTCCAGCGCCAGCGGCAAATGCGTTAAATCAGAACCTAATAGAACAACGGAGGCGACTTCCTTTGCAAGATCGGCGCCGTCGGACAACGAGACGCCGACCGAAGCAGCAGACAGCGCAGGCGTGTCGTTGATGCCGTCACCGATCATCAAAACGCGCCTGCCCTCTTTTCTAAACGCGACACAATGGCGGACTTTCCGTCGGGAAGCACTTGAGAGTAGAACTCGGTAATTCCGAGACGAGCCGCCACATTGGCCGCGGTTTTTTCTCCGTCACCGGTGATCATCACAATGTGCGGAATGCCCATTTGGCGAAGGCGAGCTATGACATACTTCGATTCGTCTCTTAAAGGATCTTCAATGCCGATCAAGCCTATGAGCTTCTGGCCCATCGCCAGATAGAGAACAGAATGACCTTTGGACGCAATGGCTTCAATTTGGTTTTGCGCAAAAGCACATGACACGCCTTCATCTTCTTCTACGAAATGACGGGAACCGATCACCAAATGCTGACCGCGTAATTTCGAGGCAATACCGTGGCCGACAATATATTCAACCTCTGCATGCTCTTCTTCATGCGCCAAATTCTTTTGCTCTGCGGCTTTGACCACAGCGCGGGCAACCGGATGCGGGAAATGTTCTTCCAAACAAGCAGAAATCTTCAGAACCTCGTCTTCCGTCCAATCAGGATCCAACGAAACGACCTCTGCAACCTTTGGCGAGGAAACAGTTAACGTGCCGGTCTTATCAAAAACGACGGTATCAACTTTGGCTAACGCCTCCAAATATTTACCGCCTTTAATAAGGATCTTGTGGTTAGCAGCTTCCTTCATCGCACTTAAAATGCGATCGGTGTCGCAAGCTTTAAAGCGCAAGAATAGTCAACCATTAAAACAGCGGCTACTTTTGCCAAGTTCCGGGTAGCCAAGCCCACAACACCTGCTAATAAAAGCTGTACGGGACGATTCGGTCGGCAAGACGAACGGCCTGACCCTCGATACTCGCCTTTGCTTTTCGCTGCTTTCAATGAAGCTGACGATCTTATTCAGTCGGGTTTCCGATCCGATTCCTGTCGGACGAATCAGAAGTTTGCCTTCTTCCAGCGTTGTTCCTGCAAAAACCGTACTGGCGCAATAACGGTGTACGGGAAGCGGCTCGCCGGTCATTGAAACCTGGTTGACCATTCCTTCGCCGCCGATGACCTCTCCGTCGACGGGAATTGCAGAACCGGCTCTAACGATGACTGTGTCTTTTTCCGTTAAGGAGCCAAACGGAACTTCAAGCTCAATGCCGTCCTTCTCAATCCAAACAGTGTCTACATTAACTGCCAGAGATTCCGTCAAATTGGCCATGGTCTTTCTGCGGGTCCACTCTTCCAGGCGTTCCCCGAGACCGAGCAGAAGTGCGGTCGTGCTCGCCGTTTTGAAGTCCCGCATGATGAGCGCCAGAAGGATAGAACTCATGTCCAGAACCTCGACACTCAGCTTTCCCTTAAACAAACCACCGAAACCGTCATAGAAAATATCTTTGACGCTATTGATGAAAAGCCCCAGACGCAGCGGGAACGGAATCAAATTTCTGGCGACCAAGCGCACGGCCGGCCAGAAAGCAACGTCAGAAACCAGACTGCTGCCTTTCGGTATAGTTTTAGGCATTGAGTTAAGCGTTTCGATTTCTTCCCCGAGCAAGGATCGTGTTTTTTCAAAAGCGCCCTCCACCTTGTACACGATCAGCACACTTCCGGTTCGGGCGTTCACTTCCACGCCTTCTATGCCGGAAATCAATTCGATTTTGTCCGCCAACTGCTCAGCGGCTTCAAATCCAAATTTGAAATCAGAGCGAAAGCGCGCACGATGGCGCGTTTTCGATACCACTCGAAAATCCATACCTACCTCGACAGCTAAATTTCTGAAACTAATGTCAGAAAGTCCGACTTATTCTTTTCGAATCTTCAGGGACAACAGTCGGAGCGGGCGTCACAGCCGGTTTCTGTTCTTCGGCTTTACGATCTTCGTATTTTTCTTTGGCTTCGGCAGCTAAATCTTCACATGTTTCTTTGAGCGTTTCAGCCTGCTCAATGATTGCATCCTTAATGTCGTATCCGTACGAAAGGACTTTGGCGGCATGAGGACGAAGATTTCCGCGTTTGACGACAGCGGCACCAAAAGCACCGAGTAAGACGCCGCTGAGGACACCAAGCAATACCTTGTTGTTTTCACCCATGATAAGTAACCTTCGCTTTTGTTTGAAATGAGAATTATTCTAGTTTACGGAAGATTTTTTTGAGCCCTAAGCACGCAAAATGAGCAAAGCAACGGGTCTCACAACCTCCGGCACCTTCAGCAAAAGCAGAGAAAATTTTGTGGTCTTTTTCTCATAGTTGCCGTCCAAACTATCGCGCCATTTTCCTCCTTGATCAGGCGCACATTCTTCCTTAACGTTGATTCTCGGTATACTTTTAAGGTTGTGGTCTTTTTTACATAATTAATTATTTTCGGAGTCCCAATGAGCTACATCTGCACGAACTGCGGCAAAGAAACACCCACTTCAACCTTTCACAACGCCTGCGAATGCGGCGGTCTGTTTTCCCTTCCTCAGGATCACCTTCCTCTTTGGCAGGAATCCTTAATTGATAAATCGGTTTGGTCTCAATTCCGTTACCACGCTTTTATGAATTTGGACGGTGATGTTTGGCGCAGAGTTTCCATGGGAGAAGGCATGACGCCCATCGTTTCCTATAACGGAAGCGTCTTCCTCAAGATGGATTTCATGATGCCGACGCTCTCCTTTAAGGACCGCGGAGCAGCTACCTTGGTAAGCCATATGAAAGCCATCGGCGTTAAAAAATGCGTTCAGGACTCCAGCGGCAACGCCGGCGTGGCTGTTGCCGCCTACTGCGCCAGAAGCGGTATCGCCTGCGAAATTTACGTTCCCGAAGGCACCAGCCCGAATAAGATCGCCATGATTGAAGGCTTCGGAGCCAAAGCGGTTGTCGTCCCCGGAACTAGAGACCATTGCGCCGAAGTCTGCCGCTCTAAGGTCAAAGAAGAAGGGGCTTACTACGCCAACCACGTTTACAACCCTTACTTCTACGAAGGCACAAAAGCCTATATTTATGAAACCTTCGAGCAGCTCAAAAGAATCCCTCGTCATATCTTCATTGAACTCGGCAACGGAACGCTCTTCATTGGCGCCGTCCTCGCTTTAGAGCATCTCATGCGTTCCGGAGTTATCGACGAATTCCCGCAGCTCATCGCCGTTCAAAGCGAAAACTGCGCTCCGTTCTATGAAACCGAAGAACAGGGGTCTTCTTCTAGTCGAAGTCACACCGAAACCAACATTGGCAGAAGGCATTGCGATCGGCAAACCGGCTCGCGCCGATGAAGTACTCGACATGATCCGCCGCCACAACGTCAAAGTAATCACCGCTCCGGAAGACAGAATTCTTCCGTGCCGCGAGGAAATGGCAAAACGCGGTTTCTATGTTGAACACACCACAGCCGCCGCGCTTGCCGCCTACTATCGCTACTGCGAAAATTCGGTCCGACCGAGGACGCCCTCCTCTTTGCGGCGCAGGCCTTAAGAGCGAACATTAATAAGCAGTTTTGTCGGGAGGAAGTTGCATTTTGTGCACATTGACTACTTCCTTTCGGCATAAGATTGCTAGAATTTGGTCAACTTCTTTATGGTGAGACCGGTCCATGGATAAATACGACAAAGAGATTCTTTCCGTTCTTTTAGAGAATGGAAAATCCAACTTTCCGAACTTTCAAAAAGACCAATCTCAGCGTATCTTCCTGCCAGCGAAGAGTTAAGAATCTTGAGGAATCCGGCGTCATTGAAAGCTATCAAGCCGTTGTCAATCCCAAGCTTGTCGGCATGGGTTTCCAGGCACTGGTATTCATCACCTTGTCGCAAGCTGCCGGTGAAAAATCACAGAATTTGAAAAAGCTCTGGAAAAGATTCCCTGCATCATCGAAGCGCATCGGATCTTCGGCGAGCAGGACTACGTCCTTCTGGTCGCCACCCCGGATTTGACCGCCTATCAGGAAGCCTACGACACGCAGCTCTCTTCACTGCCTAATATTAAGAAGGTTGAGACCACGCTTTTGATGAAAGAAATCATCCCTCACCGCATTATTCTTTGACCTGAGTAATCTCTTTCTAACGCGCTAACGGACTGCCTCTTCGCAGTCCGTTTGTTCATAAAATCTTCCCAAGAACAAATTCACCATCCTCCCAATAGAAAAAATGAGAAAAAGACCACAAATTACGACTTCCGAGGCGATCGAACCGATCTACATCTCAGAGAAGAGGCTTCCTTGTGGAGGAGCGCTGACACTCGGTTCATGGAATAACCGTTTAGTCGTTGCAGATTGGATTGACGGCTGGCACCACTCCACCATCATGAACCGCCTGCAAAAGTACACCAAGGCATCTGTGGTCAAAAGCACATCGAAAGTTATCGAAGCGGCTTCCGATTGGCTCGATGCGTATTTCGAGGGCAGCAAAGAACCTCCGGACTTTGATCTCCTTTTCCTCGGCACGGATTTCCAAAAACGCGTTTGGCAGCTCTTGCTGGAAATTCCATACGGCGAGACGATCACTTACGGGGAGCTCGCTCAAGAAGCCGGAACTCCAAAAGCCGCTCGAGCAGTCGGTGTTGCCGTCGGAGATAATCCTTTCTCCATCATCGTTCCCTGCCACCGCGTCATCAGCAAAGATAAGTCACTCACCGGTTACGGCGGCGGTTTTGATGTCAAAAAATATCTGCTCGCACACGAACTCGGCACCGATATCGAAAATCTACCTTTTAGCGACTGCTCAAGGCGCATTGTTGGATAGACACAACAAAACTTCCGAAGTTGCAACGGAACGTAAGTGAATAAGCCGACAGGGCCAACCCCATCCCTATTTTGCGTCAAAGCTCGGTTATCCTTCCACAATTCTCAATATATTGAGCGGTTATAACCCATCGATCGCCCGACGAGTTCTCCGGCAGCACGCAGTTCTCCTTCAGATCGATTTGCGAAAGTTCCCGGAAGGATAGTTATGGAAGATAAAGAAGCGCCGAATTCTGCCTTCACCATGAGCATTAAAGGCATGGCCATGCTCACTGTGTGCTCTGTTTTCTCGCTGAGAAATCTGCCGAGTATGGCTGAATACGGCTGGAACATTATTTTCTTCCTCTCAGCCGCACTGCCTGTTTCTTCATTCCCTCTGCTTTAGTATCCGCAGAACTTGCCAGTACTTATCCTCAGCGCGGCGGCGTCTTTATTTGGGCCAAAGAAGCGTTCGGTCCCAAGCTCGGGTTCCTCGCGATCTTTATGGAATGGTTCCAAAACATGCCGTGGTATCCGGCCGCGGTCACCTTTGTCGCCACCTGCATCGCATACATTTTAATCCCGAGTTAGCCTCAAATCGGTGGTACATCTTCTTTACGGCCATCTTTTTGCTGTGGCTCTCCACCTTTCTAAACTTCCGCGGCATGCGGTTATCGGTTTTCTTATCAAATTCCGGTGTGGTTGTCGGAACCATTATTCCCGGCTTTTTTCTGATTGTCTGTGCGCTCATCTATGTTTGGCTCGGCAAACCGGTTCAAATCAATTTGGACGGCGGAAAAGCGCTTATTCCTGACCTGTCCACTGCAAGACAATGGATGCTGCTTGCCGGCATGATGGTGTCGCTCGCCGGTATGGAAATGAGCTCCGTGCATGTCACCTCGATGAAGAATCCGCGCTCATCTTTCCCGAAATCCATTTACCTGGCAACGGCCATTATTTTGATCCTTTCCGTCTTAGGTGCGCTCTCGATTTCTCTTGTTGTTCCGATCGGCGATCTGTCTAAGTCCGCAGGTGTCTGCCAAAGTTTTGAATTGATGCTGAACGCCCTCGGAGTCGGCTGGCTCACACCGATTCTCGCCTGTCTTTTAGCCTACGGCGCTTTAGCATCTGTTGTGACATGGATGAACGGTCCTTCCCGCGGTTTGCTCGAAGTTGCTAAAGAAGGCTATCTTCCGCAGTATTGGCAATACCGAAACAGTTACGGCATGCAGACAAGAATTTTTATTCTGCAGGCCTCCCTAGCGTCTTTCCTGAGCCTGAGTGTGCTCATCATGCCCAGCGTGTCGGATGCCTTCTGGCTGTTCCTTGCTTTGTGCTCTCAGCTTTACATGATCATGTACCTACTGATGTTTGCCGCGGCAATTCGTCTCAAAATTGAAAACCCCGACAGCCCGGGAGAATACAAAGTTCCGGGCGGAAGGGTAGGAATGATCTTAATGTCGGGCGTGGCCTTCTGTACCTCTTTAATTGCGCTGCTCTGCGGTTTTATTCCGCCGGAAGAAATCATCAATGAAGGCCTTGCGGCATCCCTCGGATACGTTGGGTTCCTCGCGGGAGGCTTGATCATCTTCACTATCATCCCTCTGAAATTCTTCGACAAATTTCAGCATCAGCACCTGACAGAAGTAAAGGATTCTGCGGCCTAATCGCACGAACGCTTCTTGGAAGACTCTGATTTCTACCGAGCCGGATTGTCAAAGGGTAGGTCCTATCCTAAAATCTGCGCGTCTCTTCTTGAGACGACGAACGATCGGAGGATTAGGCTCGAATCGAGACCGGCCGGTCGCTACTTGTTGTTTCAAATATGTCATTCCAAGAAGCCATTCAGTACAGAACTGAACTGCACAAACTGGCAGAACTTTCCGGCCAGGAAATCAAAACTGCTCAATACATCCAAAACAAACTCGAAGAAATGGGTTTTAACGTCCGCTCAGGCGTGGGCGGTCATGGCCTAGTTGTTGATATTGACAGCGGCGTTGCTGGTCCCATGGTCATGCTTCGCGCCGACATCGATGCTTTGCCCTATGCAGATCCCAACGATCCTGAAAGAATAGAGGCCATTCACGCCTGCGGCCATGATGCTCATGCGGCAATTCTTCTTGCCGCAGCTCCCGAAATCCGCAAAAACCTTAAAAAGGGAAAAGTTCGTCTGGCGTTTCAGCCGGCTGAAGAAAGCCTCCAGGGCGCGCTCGCCATGATCAAAGACGGCGTCCTAGACGGCGTTGATATCGTTGTTGGTTCTCACATCCGGCCCGTTCAGGACCTTCCGTTCGGAAAATACTGTGCGTCCGTGAATCATGTTGCTTGTGCAACCGTTGAAGTTCGCATTGACGGCAAACAGGCTCATGCCGCAAGACCGCATCTCGGCATCAATCCGATCGAAGCCGCCTCTCAGTACATTGCTTCAGTCGGGCTGATCAAAATCGATCCGAACAAGTCTTGGTCCGTCAAACCGACTCAGATTCATTCTGAAGTCGGTGCAACCAATTCCATCCCGAGCTTTGTGAAGATCGCCTACGACCTCCGTGCTCAGGACAATGCCGCACTCGAAGCGATCATCGGAAGAATGAAACTCGCAGCCGCAGGCTTAGAAGGCAGCTTCGGGGCCAAGGCTTCCTGCGAAGTCACAGAGTATTGCCCGGGTCCTGAATACGATGAAGCACTCGGTGAGCTATTCAAAGAAACCGTTGCAGGGACTTTCGGAAAAGAAACTTTGGGTACTAACTGCGGAGGCGGCGGGGAAGATTTCCACTTCTACAAGAAAGCCAAATCGGAGCTCCGAGTTCTGTATTACGGCATCGGAAGCGGCGCCGCACCGGGACTGCATGACCGAAACATGAACTTTAATGAAGCTATCCTCCCTCAGGCTTCTCAGCTGCTTGTTAACGTCGTCGGCAAAATTCTGGCCTGATTAGCGAGAATCGAATTTACGTTTCCTGCCTCACGCTAAATCTGCGCTTGAGCTCATACTCGAGTGCAGATTTCTATTTTTTGTCTCCAAGAGAATTTTTTCTGCAAAAATAACAGGTTAGCGTGATTAGAACTTCTACTTAGTTGTATACTAAAAACATGGTAATAAAACCTATTTTGAGGATTGACTAGGGGTACTTTCGGTACGCCTCTCTAATAATTTTGCTATCACTAAAAGAGAGGAGAAATCAATAAGCGATTGAATTTTCTATAAATTCATCCGAACGGATTAAGACTATAGCTAATTCACGGTATAAATTAAAACCAACTTAAATTACTAACAAGTGGAAACACTTTAGGGTATACTCCTACCCGTAACGAAATCCAACACCTTTACACCCCACTGAATTTCGTTCGCAAGGAGACAGCAATGCTTTTACACAACTTTATTAGCTTTGCGCTTTCGGATGTAAGCAAAGAAGAAAATCTGTTCATCACCAATCAAGCTGAGCAGCTCCTTCCCTTCCATTTCTTCTTTCCGCCCTCACTCGACAAATAAGTCTTCTTCACCGCTGACCGGACACTCCTAAATTAAATACTGAAGCGCTCCCTTCGTCAGTCTTCAAATTAATTTGAAACGACCCCCTGCATAATTATTTCACCCTGATTATGCGGATTCTATCTTGCGACCACAGGAGTCAAAATGCTAGATCTCAAAGGACTGTTGTCCAAGGCAAGATTGCCGATGGATATCACCCGACGCGGCTTCTTAGAAGTATCAACCGTCGCTGCCGCCATGGTGCGATGAACGCCGCCCGCGCACAAACTGGTGCACAGCCGTACATCATTCTCTCCGCTCCGAAGGCATCCTGATTGCGGATCCGAGTTTATGTGTCAGCTGCCAGCGCTGCGAATTAGCTTGCACGGAATTCAATGACGGTAAAGCAGATCCGCGCCTTGCTCGAATCAAAATTAATCGCGGAATGTTCTACGGTACGGAAGGCACCTCTCTCACCTCTCCGCACAACGGCGCATACGGCTCTGATCCGGTATGCGTTCAAGACACCTGCCGCCAGTGCGACCACCCGGTTCCCTGCGCCAACGCCTGCCCGAAAGGCGCCATCCGCGTCAATCCGAAGACCGGTGCCCGTTATGTCGATGAAGAAACCTGCATCGGCTGCGGCCTTTGCCAAAAAGCCTGCCCCTGGAACATGATGAGCTTCGACGTTGAAAAGAACGTCGCCAGCAAGTGCTTTCTCTGCAACGGCGATCCGAAATGCGTGAAAGCCTGCCCGACCGAAGCCATCCGCTACGTACCCTGGATGGATCGTTCCAAAGAACCGACCCGCGGCGTTCCTCACGGCTATATGCCTCAGAACAACAACGACCAGTGCGGTATTTGTCACGGCTGATTTTCTCTATAGGTTATCCAAATGTCAGAAGCAAAGAAATACGGTTGGACCGGACAAGGTCTTCGAATCAACCTCACTACCGGTGAAATCACAAAGGTTCCGACACAGAAAGATTGGATCGGCGGAACAGCTTTGGGCTACAAAATCTTTTGGGATGAAGTCCCTCCGAAAACACAGGCTTTCGATGAAGCCAACAAAATCGTTATCGCTCCCGGCCCTCTGACCGGTACGGGCGCCGTCTGCTCCGGCAGAACTTCCGTTACCACCATGTATCCGACCACCTATCCGATCCATGAAATCGGAAGTGCTCACTTGGGCGGAGACCTCGGTGCCAAAATGAAATACGCCGGCTACGACTTCATCGTCATTGAAGGCAAAGCCAAAGAACCGGTATACGTTTACGTCAATAACGACGATGTTCAGATCAGAAAAGCCAATCATATTTGGGGTGAAGGAACACGCCGTGCAGCGGCCTTAATCAATCAGGAAACTTCTCCTACCGCTTCCGTCACAGTCATCGGACCGGCAGGCGAAAATCTTCTTCCGATGTCCGTCATCATCAATGCCAAGAGCCATACCGGCGGCGGCATCGGCGGGGTCTGGGGTTCTAAGAATCTGAAAGGTTTGGCAATCGACGGCGACCAGCCGATCCATATCGCAGCAGACAAAGAAGAATGGGAAAAACTCGTCAACCGCAATAAAGAACTCCTGGGCGCTTTGACTCAGACGGTGGTTTCCCGCTATCCGCATCCACTCTTTGAATACCATTCTCTGAATTCCCGCTGGTCCGGTATGCCTGGAAAACAATGGGGTGCAGCCAATCCTCCGATCAACGTCCCGCTCGACACAAGGCGTCTATCTAAGATGGCCTTCCGCACCAACGCCGGCGAATTCTTCTTAGGCGACCGCGAATAGGCTCGCCACGTCCGCAACAACGGGTGCTTTGCCTGCCCGATCCGCTGCTATCCGGTCATTAAAGATACCGCAACAGCCGCCAAGTACAACGTTCATCCGATTACCGAACAGACCTGCGGCGGCCTGCTCTTCCCGATCTTCTTCTATCCGAATCTGAAGAATCATCCGGAAAGGAACATCGAAATCGCAATCGTTGGAAGCCAGCTGATGGACGACTTGGGTCTGTGGTGCAACTACGGTCAGCTGCAGCGCGACATGATCGTCATGTATCAGGACGGATATTGGAAAAAACTCCTCTCCAAGGAAGAGTACGACTCCCTGCCCTGGAAGAAGATCGACGATGTGGACGCATCTGCTATGCAGGACTTCCTTCCGAGAATCGCTTATCGCAAAGGCGAATTCGGCAAGTGGCTCGGCGAAACAACGCCTGTCATGCTCGACCACTTCGGTATTCCGGTTAAAACCTGGAGTGACGACCACCGTACGCTTTATTGGTCCAACGGTCACCCGAAGCATCACACCAATGAAGACGACGGACAATTAGGCTGCGTGCTTAACTGCATGTGGAACCGCGACCCGATGGCGCACGCTCATGTGAACTTCACCCGCAGCGGTCTGCCGATCAAAGAAATGAAGCACATCGCCAAAGTCACCTGGGGCGACGAAAGTGCTGTCGACCAAATCGGCGACTACACACCGACCAATACTTATAAGATGAAACGCCTTCAGTGGGTTATCGCCAGAACAGAACTGCACAACATGCTGGGTCTGTGCTCCTGGATGGCTCCGTGGGAATACTGCCCCGACGAAAAAAATCAGTACGTCGGCGACCCCAACATGGAAGCCAAGATCTTCTCCGCTGTCACCGGCGTCAATAAGACCGGCGACGATCTGGATAAAGACGGTATCCGCGCCTGGATGCAGCGCGTCTACACGATGCGCCAGCTGGGTTCCTCCAACATGAGAAAGGACCATGACTTGGTTCCGGGATGGATTTACACCGATCCGAAGGATAGGAAGCCCTTCACGAAAGGTACCGTCCGCATGGATCCGGATGACATTAACAAGAGCTTTGACATCTTCTTTGAGCAGGTTGGCTGCGATAAAGAAACCGGTGTTCCGACAACGGATACTTTGAAGGCCTACCGTCTGGACTTTGTCATCCCTGTTCTGCAGAAAGAAGGTCTCATTAAATAACACGGGTCTTCCATCATGAGTCAACAGGAAAATATCTACGAACTGCCGCTCTTTAAAGCGCACGTACTGCTTTTAGCCGACATCGTGGCCGACTTCAGCGGAAGAACGGAATTGGCCGAAAAAGGTAAAGTAAAAGAGCTTTTTCTTCGTCAGGTCAAAACCGCTCTCGTGCCCGATGCAACCGAGCTGCAGGCAGCCGCTGAAACCTCTACCGATGCGGTTTTAGAGCGTGCATTAAAGCGCAAAGAGCAGCAGGAATTTGAGGTCCAGCTCACGCCGCAGGGTAAGGTTGATCTCTACGAGGCCGAGCATCCGAATCTGCGTCCTAGCCGCAAGGCTTTAAGCCGCAGAGAAATGCTTCGTTCTCTCGTCCGCGGAGATATTCATCCGAGCGACCTGCAGACCGAAGAAGAGCTGGAAGAGGAACTCCCTGAGGATTATTTCGAAACCGTCTGCAAAGCGACTGAAGAAGGCGACTTAGGCGTCTTCTCGATCACCGCACCGGACGGAGCAGAGTACCTCTACTTCAAACCGCTCATGTCGCACTCCTACGCCAGAATTCTGGCGGTCAAAGACAACGCCGAAGCGCTGGTGTGCGATCAAATTAGAGAAAACTCCCGAATTTATCCGCGGCCGGTTCCCTCTCAGATGTTCCTTGAGGCTCCGTTTGATTTTGATGTTCCGACGCTGGAATGTTTGCTTCAATCCATCGGACAGAAAGAAGAAAACAAGGACATCAAGTTCACGCAGACCTCCTCCGGGACGATTTTTCTGTACTCAGACAAATATTTGGACGACGACTTAGCGGAGTTCCTCGCAGAAGAGCAGGAAATGCGTCCGCTTAACCCGTAACCCACAAAGCATTCAAAGGCACAAAATGTCAACTCTCAAAACAACCATTCTCCTGTCCGCACTGGCGTGCTTAGCGATGTCCTCTACCGCCTTTGCACAAGACAACGTTCCCGTTAAAGCTCCGGAAAGCCTCAAGAACGTTCCCTTTAAAATCGAAGGCGTAGAAGGTTTCCTTCATTCACTCGGAATCGACCCAAAAACTGAGATCAAGCTCTCTAAGAAAGAACTACGGTCTCTCGCCGAATCCAACTACAACGACAAGACGGCCCAACATTTCATGAGCGTGCATGCCCGTCACGGCGTGGGCTGCCTCTCTTGCCACGATCAATCCGAAGTTAAAGGTACGGCTTGGATGGCCTACGTCAGCAATCCTCCGATGAAGCAGGACTGCAAGACTTGCCACACGGTCCAGGCCGACGTATTCAAACACACGGATACGCACAGCAACTTAGACTGCATTGCCTGCCATATGCCCAATATGCCGAAACCGGCCGAATACAGCGAAGATCAGGCCAAGGTCGCAGGCACCGCTTTGTACCGTGCCCATATGTATAAGATCAATCCGTCGCCCGACAAGACTTCCTATGTTAAAAAGGAAGTCAAAGTCGACGGCAAGATCGTATCTCAGTACGAACTGGCTAAAGATGAAAAAGGCCGCGACTTTGTTGATCTGATGTGGAGCTGCGCACGCAATGCTCCTGCTGACTGGACGGTGTTTGAAGGCAAAGTGCCACAGCCAGTACACCTCTAAACTTGAAGAAGGTCTTGTCTACAAAGATCAGAAGCAGGTTTACGGCGAACTCGTGAAATGGCAGAACCCGATTAAAGAAGGCTACAAAGAAATTCGCGGTGCAACCGAACGCATCAATAAGCTTCTTGAAGTTACACGACTCGATCGCGATCAAAGAACCCAGGTCCTCTCCTATGTGGATTTGGCCACACAGATTGCCGACATGATCGAAAAAGACGGTTCCTGGGTGCCCACGCTCATAACTATATGACCCAGCGCCTGGCGCCGCTCAGAATTATGTCCGCAAAGCTCAAGAAATCTTGGACGCAGGAAAGTTCTCCAAGACTGCAGTAGATCCGCTTAAGTAACCGTTCCGAGAGGCCCGGGATCGGGCCTCGGAGAGAAATCATGACAATAGACCGTAGAAAATTCCTAGCCGGCACGGCCCTCGGAGCCGTCACCGCTGTTTTTCTGGACAAGCAGGAAGCAAAGGCCGGTAATGTCAGCGGATATAAGGCTCGGTTTGCGATGATCTTCGACCAGAACAAATGTGTCGGCTGCGGAGCCTGCAAAGAAGCCTGCTCCGAAACCAATCACGTTCCTGCCGGTCAGCTTCGCATGACGCTGGAGCGCCAGTCGCCGCTCGACGGAACGCCTGGCAACCGCAAGTATGTCCGCGTATCCTGCCAGCAGTGTTCCGAGCCGCCCTGCGTGAGAGTTTGTCCGACAGGCGCTGCGCACATAGATCCGGCCACCAACATCGTGACCATGGACAATTCCCGCTGCGTTGGCTGTAAGTACTGCATTGCCGGCTGTCCCTACAATGTTCGTTTCATTAACGAAGAAACGAAGGCCGCAGAGAACTGTGACTTCTGTCTGCACACCAAGCTTGCTATCGGCGAGCAGCCGGCTTGTGTCCAAGCCTGCCGCTACGATGCGCTTGTCTTCGGTGACACGAACGATCCGAATTCTTACATCAGTAAGATGCTGGCCGTTAAGAACTCCGTGCGTGTACGCGCAGTTCTCGGAACCCGTCCGAACCTGCATTACATCCCGAAACTGAAAGAAGAGGTTTGATATGCAGACTACAGATATCGTCATTGACTTTACGACCGGTTTATCCGGAAGCGTGGCGTGGCCCTGGCCGATTGCCGTCTACCTATTCTTAGCCGGTATTTCCGGCGGTGCGGTGGCGCTTGCCATCATCATCAATCTCTATAAAAGGACGCACGCTGATAATCCGCAGATGAAGGCTGCCACCATGGTAGGCCTAGCCACCATTCTTTTAGGCATGGTGTGCTTGGTACTTGACCTGACGGACCCTTCAACTTTTGGCGCATTCTGATCTTCTACAACCCGACCTCGGTGATGAGTATCGGTGTTGCGGCTTTGCTCTTCTATATCCCGCTGCTCTTTGTTTTGACGCTTTTAGTCTTCAGAGATTTGCCGATATTGAAGTTTCTAAAACCGCTCACAGACTTCCTCGCTCATTTCCGAGTTGTGCTGGACTGGGTGGTCATGATTCTGGCCGTCGTGATTTGCGCTTACACCGGCTTCCTGATCTCCGCGCTGATTCGTTTCCCGCTCATCAACACGGCAGTTCTCCCGGCCCTGTTCGTCGCTTCGGGCTTTTCTGCGGGCTGCGCCGCCATTCGTCTCTTTGCGATTTGCTTCGGTGCAGAGCGTGAAGACTCCTCTATGCATATCCTGCATGTAGCCGAGTACCCGATCATCCTGGTCGAAGCGATGTGCATCTTCATGATCGCAGTCTCTTTGATCACCGGCACGGAAGTGGCAAAGATCGCATTCAGCGCCTTTACAACCGGAGTTTGGGCCTGGGTCTTCTGGCTCGGCGCCATCTTCGTCGGCATGATTGTTCCGATTACATTGAGCTTCTTCCGCTCTGCAGCCTGCTTTTACCTCAGCTGCATTTCGGCAATCGCCGGCATGATGTGCCTGCGTCTGTTCATTCTTTACGCGGGACAGCTGAACGGATTGAATTAAACAAAAACAACTGAAACCTTCAATTTCTCCTGGGCGGCTACTGATTACTTGGTGCCGCCTCTTTTTGTCGAAAGCATCTGGAAATCCTTCTCTGACTCTAACGAATTGCCCCTTTTGGGGGAGGTTTTAATTAGCACAGTTTTTAGGCGGAGATTCCTATAACTATCATTTGGTACGTAGCTAAATCCTTTCCTCTTGAATGGTCTTCTTTCAACTTCCTTGCGTTAAGTTAAGTAAGCGACTACTTATTAGTGTTGATAAAATTAAAACAAACTGGAGGCTTTATGGAAACAATTTTGGCGCCGCTCCCACTCGGAACTTCGGACTTCTCTGCATTGCGCAAAAGCGGCCAAATTTATGTTGATAAGACCAGGCTGATCTACACCTTGGCCTCTAAGCGCCAAATTTTTTCTTTCGAGACCCAGACGCTTTGGAAAATCCCTGCTGCTATCTACATTCGAATCCCTCTTCAAATATGGATTAAGGGACTTTCATGGCCTAGAAATAGAATCCTTATGGAAAGACGAAAATACTTATCAAGTCATACGATTGGATTTCTCGAATCTGAAAGACTTTTCCTCCGTAGAAGAATTTAGTGAACTTCTAGACCAGTACCTCCTTGATACCTTAACTGTCAACCGACTTGTTAGTCCTATCAAGACTGATAAGGAAGGTCTTCGTGCATTTATCGGCTGGTTAGCCCTCCAGGCCGACAACTCCGTAGTACTGCTTCTCGATGAGTACGACACTCCGCTCACATCTTGTCTAAATAAACCAGAGCTGTTCGATGAAGTCAGAAAGAAACTCTGGAGGCTCTACGCTGGTTTTAAACAATGGGATGGAGCAATAAGATTTTTCTTCATGACTGGAATTGCAAAATTCAGCCAAACCAGCATCTTTTCCGAACTTAACCACTTTACAGACATTTCCTTAATGTCCGAATTCGGTTCTTTGCTCGGCTATTCTCACCAAGAAGTACAAAAGTATTTCTCGGATTATCTTGAACAAGCCTCACTCCAGCTAGGCATAGAAAAAGATAAACTGTTGGAGGAACTAACATTAAATTACGACGGCTTTTGTTTTGAAAAAACCGCCTCTCAACATGTCTTTTCTCCTTGGTCTTTACTGAAATTCTTTAACTTCCCTTCAAATGGTTTTGACAACTACTGGTACGAGAGCGGAGGCCAACCTGGAATCCTGCTTGAATATTTAAAATCTCACTCTACTCTAAAGCCTGAAGAATATGAAAACGAAAAACAAATCCAACTTGACGATTTGGCACTATCTGCAAAATTTTCTATTTTGGATGACAAAGTGTTGCTTGCGCAGACTGGATACCTGACAATTAAAGCCGTAAGGGGCACCACTGTAACACTAGGTTATCCTAATCGAGAAGTTAGCGTTTCCATGGCACGTCTTTATGCTGAGGCGATCTTGGATAAAAATGCGATAAATCGAGCGGGGGAAGGTTATCTTGCCGACTATTTGGAAGACGGAAATCTCAGTGCATTCGTAGAAGAAGTGAACCGGATTGTCCTAGGAATTGACTACCAGGCGTTCCCCCTTTCAAGTGAGGCGAGCTGCCGCGCTGCTGTATTCATCATGGTAAGTAGCTCCAGCACCTTAATAACTGCGAGATGCGAGGCTCACAATGCTCATGGCAGAAGCGATCTCGAAATTCAAACTGACAAAAACTATTGGGTACTGGAATTCAAATATTGTCGAAAAGGCGATTCTCCCGAAGCTCTCCTTCAAGAAGCCGTTCGTCAAATAAAGGCTCGGCAGTATGGAAGTCAGCTGCCACAGAGCAACTTGATAAGAGCAGCGTTGGTCTTCTCCCAAAAAGAGAGGAAATTCACTCATTGGGCTGAGGTTTGGGACTGATCTAATTTATTCTCAGTAAATTTTTTGCCTATACGATGTCCACTTAATTTCGCCAAGTCCACAAAAGTACAATTACACAAAAAAGGAACTAAACGACAAGTTTTACAAATTCGGGAGCGCGAACAATATGTTCATATTTTCTCAACAGACAATCCGAGAACTCTACTCGAAAGAGCAATACAAAAACTTTCCTGCATAAGTAAAAAATACACCGCCCTGAAGAAATAACGTAATCCTTCAGGGCTGACCAGCATTAAAAAATTACTTCCAGTTTTCCAAAGCAGCCGCGTTCTTTCCCGCGACTCTTCCGAAAACCATTGCGTCAGCATTTGCGCAGGCGCCTTGGTAAGTCAGGCCCCAAGTAGAACCAAGCTCACCGGCAACATAAAGCCGCGGGATCGGCTCACCGAAAGGATCTAAAACTTCCGCCTTCACGGACTTCTTCGGGCCTCCCATCGTATGGTATGTAACAGGAACCAGTTTCACGGCGTAGAAAGGTCCTTCTTCAATCGGAGCTGACCAGCTCTTGACGTCACGTCCCACAAAGACTGCCTTCATATTCGGATCTGCTGTCAGCGTACGACCGTATTCTGTGTCAATTCCTTTTTCTCTTAAGTCGCTGTTCCAGCGCTTCACTGTTGCAACGAGCACTGCCGGGTCGGCAATGCCAAGTTTCTTTGCCAGCTCTTCAACCGTATCGGCTTTGATGATGACGCCGGAATCAATTTCTTTTTGATTGTCCTTGCTCCATTTATATCCTTCACGGTTGATAGCCCAGCCTGAACCGCCGTTGGAGATAAGCGGACCGGCTTTCAGATAGCTCGAGTCCATGATCATGTAGCATGGAATTCTCGGATAACGATGATTAATGGCGTCGAAATTATTGACAGCCATCCAAGAGCAGTGGTAATCCAATTTCTTCTCATTTACGAAGCGTTTGCCGTCTTGGTCGACCCAAATGAAGGCCGGCGCCTTGTAACCATGGCAATACCTGCCTTAACTCCTGGTACCTGAATGCCTAAGGGTGCAGAAACCGAATTCATATGCCACAAGTCGCACCCCATGGACTGCGCCATCAAAGTCCATCGCCGGTATGGGCAGGACTCCCGAGGTAAGCCATCGGATTGCCGTAAATGTAGCGAGCCATCAGTTCTGGATTAGATTGGAAGCCGCCGGTACAAATCACAACGGCTTTGTTGGCTTTTACAAAATAAGGCTTGCCCTCATATATAGCTTCGACACCCAAGACCTCGTTTCCTCTTCTGACCAACCTTCTGGCAGGACAATTAACAAGAACTGGGATATTTCTCGCCTTGACCGCGCGATCAAAGATTCCGAAGAGTCGGTCTCCGCCTTTCGCGCCGGGAACGTTTCTCATTGACATCTTGTTTACACAGTCTGCACCCGGCAGGTTTTGATAACCTGCATGACCGTAAACACTGATCTTTCCTTCCGGAGCCAACGAAGAAACATAGTCGCCCAAATGAAGAGACTCTTCGCAGAAAAGATCCAGAAGGTCCTTGTCCCACTCAGAGCGAGACAATTCATACAACGCTTTTTGGAACTTATAATAGTCTTCCTTGTTTGTCGGAACGACAAACCCACCGGAGGAGACAGATACGTTTCCTCCTCCGGCAGCTGTTTTCTCCAAAATAAGAACTTTTGCGCCGGCATCAGCCGCTGCGATCGCAGCATTGGAACCTGCATTGCCATAACCGAGGACAAGAACATCTGTCTCTTTGTCCCATTGCGGCATGTCCTCTGCGTGCGCTACTTCAATAGCAACGCTCATTCCAATAGGAACCGCCGCAAGCGATAAAGAAGTCTTGATTAATTGCCGTCTGGTAGTCATTTGCTTCTCCTTGATGAGGTGGTTGGGATATAAATCAACCTATCTATATGCCAAATTTTTGGGAGTGTCAATGATTTTGTTTTGCGCGCTACAAATTTATTTTTAGGAAGGTCCCATATGCCATGTTGAAATTATTCTGGTAATAGGATGGTCCGCGAAGCGTCCTCACTATTCACGGGAGTACAACAGAAAGTTGCCCATCAATGATATTGATAATCGTTATCAATATGTGCTATATTTCCTCTTGTCGATTGAGTGATTTCAATCTTCTCCTTGGAAGCATAGAGACATGAATGTACTCCGTGTCAACAAGAGCAATTGGGGTGAAAAATTTTGGGCGAGAGTCGTTCGGCTCCCGCCCCTTTTCTTATCAATCGAAGAACAGCAGGCCGTGCAGGTTTGCTTCGGCCCGCAATTTAAGCACCACTCCCACTGATAGTGTTTTAGATTTCAGCAGATACATTTACAAACAAATGTAAATAGGAATCGTTCTCATCTCATGGTATGATCTCAATCACTAGATGATGTCTTTGAGACAGAAATCTTCTCCTTGGAGCAATCCAAAGAAATGGGGTGAAATTAGTTTCGCGGAAGATCTTTTGATCTTCCGCTTTTTTATTGTTTGAAATGCACGGTTTGAACCGGGTCAGCATTTCCTCCAAACCGCACGGGGGAGTCGAACGACTCAGCCTCCGTTGTCGGTAAAAGATCGTCCCTTTCCAATTTTATTTCTGAATTTTTCATTGCAGAGAGTGACAGAATTACCCCCGTGACAGCTCTCCATGGAGATTCCGATTTCTGAAGCGCAATATCAATCGGAGCAATATGGCGCGCAGCACTATCTAAAAGCGCTTGAGCCTCAGAATAGCCCAAGCCCGATAAGAACTCTAAGAACATCGGCAGATAATCCGGGAACTCATCACCCTCAATGCTCAAGCCTCGTTCTTCGTAGAGCTTTTTAAGATTGAGCATCGCAGAACCTCTCTCACGCGAATCTCCGTGCATATGCTCAAAAAGATTAAGGCTCGCCTTCTTCCCGATATCAAATGTCGAGACATAATCTTTTTGCAAATCGGATAAGGGAGTCTCTGCCAGGTGGTTAATAAAAATATATAGTTTGTCTTTCTGATCGTCGGAAAGGCTCGATCCGCCGACGCCTTCCTTAATTTCAGGCAGATTATCTTTAAGCGCCGCATCCGGATACAGAAGCAAGCAAGCCAATGCTTTCAAACCAAAATTCATTTCTTCCTCCCTAACTCGCGGATTTGTATGTTAGTAAATTCCGCCAAAGAACCCATTCAAGTCCTGCTCAATTCGAACAAACAAAGGGTTACAAATTCAAGGGAACCCATAGAATAAGAACAAACCCGAATATTAGTTCGAGTCAAATTTAGCATTGAATAAGGAAATAATATGCGTCCAGATATTAAGGTTTGGAATCCTGAAAATCCGGCCCAATGGAATAAGACGCTGGCATGGACGACTGTATGGCTTAGTACCTTCAGCCTGACCTTTGGCTTCTGCGCTTGGTTCTTGGTCCCTTCTCTTGCCCCTCGGTTAAATGAAATCGGCTTTTCTTTAACACACAGTCAGCTTTACTGGCTGGTGGCTATGGTTGGTCTGTCTGCAGGTACACTGCGCATTCTGTGGACCTTCTTACCGCCGATATTAGGAACCCGAGTACTCGTGACGTTTTCAACCGGCCTCTTGCTTATCCCGCTCTTCTGCTGGGTGTACGCCGTTCAGCACGTCGATACCCCTTATTGGGTCCTTCTCGGTTTTGCTTTGTTAAGTGGCATCGGCGGCGGAACCTTTTCCGGCTTGATGGCCTCTACTAACTACTTTTTCCCGAAACATGAAAGAGGTTTCGCCCTCGGTGTACAAGGCGGACTCTCTGATTTTGGTACCGGTCTGGTCCAATTCGTCACACCGCTGGTTATCGGCTTTTCTGCTTTAGCCTGCTTAGGATCCGGTCAGGTTGCGCATCTTCCCGACGGTAAGACGATTACTTACTGGCTGCAGAACGCCGCCTGGGTGTGGATTCCGCTCGTTGCTCTCGTCACTATCCTCTCTTGGCTCTTCCTGCGCTCTGTTCCTGTCACCGCAAATATCAAGCAGCAATGGGCCATTTTTGGGAACAAGCACACTTGGTTCATGACCCTTTTCTATTACGGGACTTTCGCTACCTTCGCTGGTCTCGGTGCTCAGCTGGCTCTGTTAGGCAACCATACCTTTGCCGGCATTGAAGGAGCGCCTAGCGCTGTCGCTCTCGCTTGGTTGGGACCGGTCATCGGAGCCCTATCCAGAGTCGGAGCGGGTCAGGTTTCCGATAAGATCCGCGGAGGCAGAGTTACTACGATTATGGCCATCTGCAACATTATCGGTTTACTTGCGCTTTGGTGGTACAAACCGACGAGTGTCGCAGGCTGCTGGATTTGGCTGATCATTATGTTCTGGATTTTCTTCTGGACCGGCGTCGGCAATGCATCTACTACTGAACAAATGGCAGTTCTCTTCCCGCCGCTTCAGGGCGGAGCCGTTGTTGGCTGGACTTCTGCTATCGGTGCTTACGGTCCTTTCACGATCGGAATGCTGCTTGCCGAATGCGGAGCCGGCGTGATGTTCGGAGTTTCTACTCTGATCTTCGTTGCCATCCTCGCAATCAACATCTACTACTACGATAGAAAGAACGCACCGGATCTTTGCTGATCGTCCTTTTTCACCTCAAAAATATTGCTTTAATTGGAGAACAAAATGTCCGGAATCATGAAGTCCTCCCTATTCTTTACCAAAAAAGTTGGCTCCTATTCAGACGGATGGGGAGAAGTGACTGGTGAAGACAGGACTTGGGAACAATCCTACCGGGATCGATGGGCTCACGATAAAATCGTTCGTTCTACGCACGGCGTAAACTGCACGGGCTCTTGCAGCTGGCAGGTTTACGTTAAAGACGGAATCGTCGTTTGGGAAACTCAGGAAACGGATTATCCCCCCACTCCCGCAGGTGTGCCGAATCACGAGCCCCGCGGTTGCCCCAGAGGCGCCAGCTATTCCTGGTACCTCTACTCTGCATCCCGAGTAAAACATCCTCTCATTCGTGCTGAACTCAAGGCCGCATGGGAAGACGCCCGTAAGACAATGAAACCGATCGAAGCTTGGGCTTCCATCGTCGAAAACCCACAGCTCCGCAAGTCCTACACTGCGGCGCGCGGTTTGGGCGGTATGGTGCGTACCACTTGGGATGAAGCTTTAGAGATCATTGCTTCTGCCAACCTTTACACCATCAAAAAGTACGGACCTGACCGTATTTCCGGCTTCTCACCGATTCCGGGCTACTCCATGGTTTCTTACGGAGCAGGTACCCGCTACCTCAGCCTGATCGGCGGTGCACTCCTTTCCTTCTACGATTGGTATTGCGACCTGCCACCTTCTTCTCCTCAAACCTGGGGTGAACAGACTGACGTTCCTGAGTCTGAGGCCTGGTATTACTCGAGTTACATCATCGTTTGGGGTACCAACATCTCGATGACTCGTTCTCCGGACGCGCACTTCTTAACCGAAGCTCGCTACAACGGAACGAAAGTCGTGAATGTCTGTCCGGATTATTGCGAAGTCACGAAAGACGCGGATTGGTGGATACATCCCAAACAGGCTACCGATGCGGCACTGGCTATGGCTGTCAGCCACGTCATCTTTAAAGAATTCCATTACGAACATCCGGATCCGTATTTCACAGAATACTGCCGGAAACTGACGGACTTCCCAATTCTTGTGACTATGGAACCGCGGGCGGATGGCCGGTATACCGCGGGGCGCACAGTTCGCGCCTGCGACTTGGGCTATAAGGAACCGGAATGCAACAACCCCGAATGGAAAACCGTTGTTTGGGATGAACTCTCCAAGGCTCCTGCGGTGGCTCAAGGTTCCATGGGATACCGTTGGGGACAAAAGGAGGGCCAGGATTTAGGCAAGTGGAACCTCCATGAAGTTGACGGTGAAACCGGTAAAGCGATCAAACCACAGCTGACTTTTCTTAATGATTCCGATGCTGTGATTGATGTTGAATATCCGTATTTCGGTGGCCGTGAACGAGACGGCTTCCCGAATAACGCAATGGCTTCGGATGTTATGGTTCGGAGGGTTCCGGCTAAGAGGGTACAGCTCAACGGACAGGATGTATACGTTGCAACCGTCTTTGATCTCTTCGGAAGCTATCTTGGTGTCGACCGCGGCCTAGGCGGGGAATGTGCAAAAAGCTACGCGGACAATATTCCCTTCACACCGGCTTGGCAGGAAAAAATTACCGGCGTAGAGGCTCAATACGCCATTACATTGGCCAGAGAGTTTGCGACGGCCGCCTCTAAGACTCAGGGCCGCGCCTGCGTGCTGATGGGAGCCGGCGTTAACCAATGGTTCCAAACGGACAATACTTATCGTTCCATCATCAATATCCTGCTGATGTGCGGTACTTGCGGCGTCCCGGGCGGCGGATGGTGCCATTATGTAGGACAAGAAAAGATTCGTCCGGAAGCAGGATGGAGCGAATATTCCTTCGCAAAAGATTGGGAACCGGCAAGCCGCCATATGAACTCGACGAGCTACTTCTACGAACATACGGACCAGTGGCGCTACGAGCGGATTCCTCTTTCGGACATGCTCTCTCCCTTGGCTGATACCAAGGTATTTGACGGCACTTACGTGGATTACAACATCCAGAGCGAACTAATGGGCTGGCTTCCGTCGGCACCTCAGCTCAACGTCAACCCGACAAAAATTGCTGCCGTGGCAAAAGCTGCTGGCGTCCAGCCGGAACAATTCCTGATAAACCAACTAAAGGATAAGAAAATATCCTTTAGCTGTTTAGATTTGGATGCCGAGGAAAACTGGCCGCGCAACCTGTTCATTTGGCGCTCCAATGTACTCGGTTCTTCCGGCAAGGGACAGGAATACTTCCTGCGTCACCTGCTTGGAACTGAAAACGGCATCCTCGGCGGAGAGCTTGACGGCTCCAACAAAGAGCTCATGCCGCTCATGGAGAAATGGCGTCCAGCGCCCGAAGGCAAACTCGATTTGTTAGTCAATATGGACTTCCGCATGAGCACGACTTCGATTTATTCGGACATCGTGTTGCCGGCGGCCACCTTCTATGAGAAGAACGACATCAATACGACGGATATGCATAGTTTTATTCATCCATTCGTCAAAGCCGTTCAATGCTCCTGGGAGGGGCGAAGCGATTGGCAAACCTTTAAGGACATCGCAAAGAAATTATCAGAAATCGCCGGCGAATATCCAGAAGATTTCGGGAACGTCACAGATATGGTGCTGACGCCTCTCGGCCACGATTCTCCGCATGAACTCGGCCAAGCCCTGGATGTTAAGAATTGGTATAAAGGGGAATGCGATCTGATTCCCGGCAAGACCGCCCCGCTGATTCATGTCGTTGAACGCGATTATCGGACGATTTACGACAAGTACACCTCCATCGGCCCGCTCCTCTCTAAGAACGGCGGCGGAAATCGCGGAATCAAATGGGATCTGGATCCTGAAATTACTGAACTTTGCCAGTTAAACGGTACAGTTCAGGAAGGCGTCGCAAAAGGGCGTCCTAAGATGGAGACAGATATCAATGCAGCAAACTTTATCCTCCGGGTCTCTCCGGAAACCAACGGAGCTTTGTCCTATCGCAGTTGGGACTTTGTTAAAGAACAGTGCGGTGTAGATGCCCGCTTCCTTTCCGAAGGTCACATTGCCGACAAAATCACCTTTGATGACTTGGCTCATCGGCCCGCTAAGACGTTCAGTGCGCCGGATTGGTCAGGCACCGAGAACGATGAGATCCCGTATGTTGCTTTCTGGCAAAACAGGAATTTGCTTTTACCGTGGAGAACGATCACGGGACGTCAGCAGTTCTATCAGGATCACTCTTGGATGAGGGCTTTCGGCCAGCAGTTCGCACAATACCGTGCTCCGGCAAACCAGAGAGCGTTAACCGGCTACAAAGATATTGCGGACAACGGAAACAAAGCCATCATTCTTAACTTTATGACGGCTCACCAGAAGTGGGGTATCCACTCCAGCTATTATGACAACGAAAGAATGTTGACCCTCTCCCGAGGCGGTCCCGTTGTGTGGATGAGTGACATTGATGCCGCCAACGCAGGCATTGCGGATAATGATTGGATTGAGTGCTGGAACGCTAACGGTGCTGTAGTCGGACGCGCCATCGTTTCCTCCCGCATGCCGCAAGGGCTGTGCGTTATGCAGCATGCGACCGAAAAGACGGTTAACACCCTGGATCCGAAGTCACCGGTCTTCGCGGAGGCGACCATAACTCTCCGACGCGTGTCATTGTAAATCCGACGCATATGATCGGCGGCTACGGCCATCTTTCATACGCCTTTAACTACTACGGAACGATTGCTCCCAACCGCGACGACTTCGCTTGGGTCAGAAAGATGAATAAGGTTGATTGGATGGATGAAGAAGCGGATAAGAAAGGAGGTGCAGTATGAAGATTCGTGCTCAAATCGGCATGGTCCTGAATCTGGACAAATGCATCGGCTGTCACACCTGCTCCGTCACTTGTAAAACGTTTGGACAAACCGTCCGGGTACTGAGTACATTTGGTTTAACAACGTTGAATCAAAACCCGGCGTCGGTTATCCGAAGAGCTGGGAAGATCAGCAGAAGTGGACAGGAGGCTGGGAACTTCATAACGGTAAACTCCGTCTGCGGCGCGGCTCTAAATTAGGACTTCTCTCCGGCATCTTCGCCAACTCTAAATTGCCGCAGATTGACGACTACTACGAGCCCTTTACGTTTGATTATCAAAATCTTCAAAAGCCCCGCGCATGAAAACCTGCGTGACAGCTCAGCCGATCTCCTACCTGACCGGCAAGAAGATGAAAAGATCAACAACTCCGCGCATGGGACGACAATCTGGGCGGTGTAGATATTAAGACCGTCAATGACGTCAATCTGAAAGATGTCGAGCGCGATATTTACGCTCAATACAAGAATACGTTCCTGTTTTATCTTCCTCGTTTGTGCGAACACTGCCTGAATCCGGCATGTGTAGCAAGCTGTCCCTCCGGCTCAATCTATAAGCGGGAAGAAGACGGTATTGTTTTAGTAGACCAAAATAAATGCAAGGGCTGGCGTATGTGTATGAGCGGCTGTCCTTACAAAAGTCTATTACAACTGGTCAACCGGAAAAGCAGAAAAGTGCGTTTTCTGCTACCCACGCGTCGAGTCCGGCATGCCGACGGTATGTTCCGAAACTTGTGTCGGTCGAATCCGCTACATGGGTGTAATGCTTTACGATGCAGATAAGATTAAAGATCTTGCCTCGACTCCTGATGAAGGAGACCTATATGAAGCGCAGCGCCAAATCTTCCTCGATCCGAATGACCCCGACATTCAGGCTGCGGCTCTGAAAGCGGGCATCTCTCATGATTGGATTGAAGCGGCCAAAGCTTCTCCGATCTACAAGATGATTTCCAAGTGGAAAATCGCACTTCCTCTTCATCCGGAATTCAGAACCCTTCCTATGGTTTGGTACGTTCCGCCGCTCTCTCCGATCGCTCAGGCTGTTGATGTCGGTAAACTTTCCGTTAAAGGATTCATCCCTGATGTAGAAAGCCTGCGTATTCCGATGCAATATCTTGCGAATCTGCTTGCTGCCGGAAACGTTAAACCTGTCGTAGATGCTTTAAGCAGACTTCTCGCCGAGAGGACGATTCTGCGCAAATATTCCGATGCGGCGGGGATCAGTCAATTTCTAACGTGTGAAATTCTGCCCGAACAGCTCGAAGGGATTGAAGAGATAAATGAACTTAAAGCCTTAGGCTTAACGGTTCAGGATGTCTGCGATATGCATCGCCTTTTAGCCATTGCTGATTTTAAAGATCGTTTCGTTGTGCCCTCAGCCAACCGCAACAATACCGCATCTATGCTGCTGCAAGGTACTCAGGGCTACAACCTCGGCGGCGGAGAAGACATGCGCCGCCGCGCTGATACTATCTTCGGCGGTCCTATGAATCGTAAGATTATTCCGCTTTTTGAAGAATATCAGCGTGCGCCGGACTCCACACAGGAGGGCAAATAATGAGTAACTTTACTTTGGTATGGCACTTTCTAATTTTCGGAGTGCTTCCTTACGTCGTCATTGCAGTCTTAGTGGTAGGCAGCTTGCTACGGTTTATTTTGGCGCCTTACAGCTGGAAGAGTCAAAGCAGTGAGATTTTAGATAAGAAAGATCTTTTTTGGGGTGCAAATCTTTTCCACATCGGTGTGATCTTTCTATTCTGCGGTCATTGTTTCGGGTTGTTTACACCGACAGCGTGGCTAAATGCAGTCGGTCTAACGCCCAGACTCCACCAATGGATGGAAATCATCGCCGGAGGAGCCTCCGCCGCACTTGCCATTGCCGGTCTTCTGCTTCTGACATGGCGCCGCCTATCCAACGAACGCGTAAGGACGGCATCCCGCCCGAGCGATTTTTGGGTCTTGTTCCTCCTGCTGGCGGTCATCATTCTCGGAATTTGCTGCGTTGTAAATTCTTACTTTACTGACCGCTCCGGTGCGACCATCATTCTTTTCGGAGAATGGGTCAGGGGCCTCTTCACCTTCGACTATGAAGCATGGCAGAAGATCCTTCTCGTTCCCGATTGGCAGAAGTGGCACATCTTTGTCGGGCTGATCATTTTCCTGATCGTCCCCTTTACAAGACTCGTCCACATTTGGAGCGGCTACTTGTCAGTTTTCTACCTAGTTAGACCGCATCAAATCATGCGCGCTAACGGAAAACCAATGAAATAAAAGGATAATTCCTCCCACTAAAGGGGCTGTTGCAAAAGTCTGTCGAAAGCAGACTTTCAACAGCTCTTTTGTATCTAAGGATTTTAAATTAGAAAAACGATAACTCGTTGATTTAAAAGCAAGCAGAGGGAATCGAACCCCTGCTGTGCTATGGTGATGTGTTCCGCCAAGAATCACATACCATGACTCATTTTACAATTTCTGAGCCTCTCCTTCTCTATACCTTCCCACTCGAGGCGAAGGAACAGGAAAAACTAGACGCCTTCTTGTTACTTTTGGAGAAGTCAGGTGCGTGGAAATACCTAAATGAAGTCCGACTGGACTCCGAGTTAGGACGACCGCAAATCAACAAATTCCGTCTATTTTCCGCAATCGTATATTGCTTTGCATTGGGTAAATCTTCCTTACGAGAAATCGAAGCCGCATGCTATTACGACTTGCGAGTTGTTTACTTAATTGGGGAGGATCGTCCCAGTAGTTCAACAATATCTAGATTTATTTCTTTATTGGAGAACTGCATAACCCCGATTTTATCAGCATTGTCCAGGCAATCGTGGAAGAGTTTGCTATCAGTCTCGATACTGTTTTCTTAGACGGTAGTAAGTTTGAAGCCAATTCCAACAAATATAAGTTCGTTTGGAAGCCGACCACATTCCATCTTAGGCTCAGTGAAAAGGCTTTGAATTTATTACGACTGATGCATTTGAGCGACGATGTTCCTAAGGATGGAATAATCTCCTCGAAATTGCTCACGGAAAAATTGACCGAGAGCCAGAAAATTGATCCCGAGCTAATCGAGGGAGGAGAAACAGCATTAAAGAAAATGCGTTCTCAGCTCTATGAATATTTGATCAAGTCGGTGGAATATGAAGAAAAATTTGCGGCCCCGACAGAAACTCTTATTCACGATGCTACCGCAATGTGTTTGAAAGAGGACTACTACAGTGGGCTCGGCAGTCAGATGCATGCGGCCTATAACACTCAGATAGTGGTTTGCAGAGGCATCATAGTTTTTTATTATCTATCTCAAGACCGTTCTGACACCCGAACCCTGATCCCGACATTAGAGGGGTTTAAGTCCATGTACGGTTGTTATCCAAAGAGAATATGCGCAGATGCGGGTATGGCGCTTTGCAAATTACAAATATTGCAACACAAAGGGAATAGAGGCTTTTATTAAATACCCTTCCTGGAATGGAGAACGTACCGGAAGGTATCCGGCCGTCTATGAGTATTTAGAGGACGGAACCGTATCCTGCTTAGGAGGAAGGACGGGTAACAGAGTTGAAATCCCAAACCGTCACCCCAAAACTCAACAATCTGCTTTCTATAAAGTTGAGAACTGTACGAATTGCCAGTTCATGGCCTACTGCAGGAGGTTTATGAAGGGAAAGAAGGCAACGAGAGGATCTTCGAAGGAAAATGAAACTTATACGAGGTTCCGCAGACGCAAGCTCGCAAAAGTTAGGCTTGAATTTGCATTAACCTGCCTCGGCCTAAACATTAGGAAATTTCTTAAATTCAAAAAAAGTGGCAAGCTGCCGACCTACTGGAAAGTTCCGGAAGGTTTAGAGGCAGAAACATTTAAGAAACCTTCTGCAAAAAGAATCGCAAATAGGCTTAAAAAGCGAAAGAATTTACAACCAAATGAAATAGCCAAAAAAGGGTATAGAAGAAAGGGGATGCGCTAACCGTCCTTCTCAGGACTTTTGCAACATCCCCTTTTTATATCACCTCCACAAAACTGACAGAGCGACTTTTGACACCCATCTCCGTAAAAACAAGCTGCGCTCGTTAGGATTACGTTGTTGTCGATTCACAACAAATTAATGAATATCCCTCCAATACATTCAAAAAATCGAATTATTTCAACATCTTCTCTATTCTGTAATGCGGACCCATCCGTTGCTAAATAGCAACATTTCCTCATTTGTCCAATTTCTTTTAAATGGATAAACCCTTTTTGGGTGTTAGATAATTAATCAAAATCACCCCGAAGGCCCTCAGGTTCTTGAGGAGAGGGCGAAATATATTATTTTTAAGAAATTTAAGAGGTCTTAAGGCAAGATTAAATAAAACTCAATTTAGGACAAATAAGTGTCAACCCTTAGGTAGTCCTAGACTGAATCCTAGATGTTGTAACAAAGCGTTTTCAATCGTTACACCAATATTTGTCTTCTCCCTTAAAAGGATAGTGAAAATGAGTAAAAAGACTCTTTTAGCAATTGCCATTGCTGCTTCATTAACTCCTGCACTTGCCGCAAATTCCGCTGATACAACTTCAACGGATAGTTCCGCTCCTGCTGTATCTGCAAGCTCTTCAGCTTCGACATCCGCTTCATCCGTCTCTTATAAATCCGGCCCTACCAAACGCGGCCGCGGTGTCGCCTTCGGCCGTGGTCATAGCGGACACACTCTTAATGTGAGCCATGCATCCGCTGAAATCGCAAATCTTCCAATGGATGCCACTTCAACGTCTATCACTTTATTCGGTGAATTAGACGCCGGCGTTAAGGTTTCCAAACTAAAAGGCGGGAAGACCAAAGTTCAGATGTCTAACGGCAATTGGTACTGGACCAGCTGGGGCATTAAAGGGGTAGAAGATTTGGGCGGCGGCAACGCGCTATCTTTACACTCGCAAAGCCAAATTAAATAACGGCGAAGGCGTTGCCTCAAGCCATGGAACCACCTCCAGCGGCGGCTTCAATAATCAGGCCTTCTTAGGTCTTCAGGGCCCCTGGGGACGTCTAACGTTCGGTCATCAAGCAGGTCTGAGCTCCGGTGACGGCGACTACAGCATGTTGGGCGGAAGCGCTATCGGTACCGGTTTTGACATGATCGGTGACTTAGCGGGCGTCTTCCTCACAACCAGCTGGCTGGACAATTCCATTGCATACCGCACCCAAGAATGGAACGGCTTGCAGTTTACGGCCATGTATTCAAACGGTACGGACGGCGATGATAATAAGTGGGCTAAAACAACCATTACTACGGCGTTGGCGTGACCTATGACGTCGGTGCGTTTAACTCCAATTTCATGTTTGAACGCGAAGATCATAAGTCCAAAGTAGCTTATGCTGACGGCTCGGTAAAACTAGACCCGACCAATTACTACACTCTCGGTGCTTCTTACGACTTTGGCGACTTCACGCTGTACGGTGCCTACCAATACGTTTCCCACGGTACAAGAATGCCTGGCTACAACTACATCCACATTGACAAAAGACCGGTGCTTCTACAACAGTTGCAGAACCCGCAACCAAGGGAGTTAATCAGAATGCAGCTTCCGTCTCCATTGCGGCTCCGTTGTGGGGCGGTACAGCAATGCTTCAGTTAAACGGTGTTAAGGGCAAAATTAAGAATACAGGAGAAAAGTACAACGCCTGGTCTATCGGTTCCGGTTACACCTATCCGCTCTCAAGAGAACATTGGTTTACGGTTCTATCAACTATGGTGACGGCAACAAAGCGCTCAGTGAATCCAGCATTGACGGCTACAGCTGTATCTTCGGCATGGCTACCTCCTTCTAGTCATACCAGTCAAACCGCACCGCTGGGCGGTCAACAAACCTGAGACCGAGCGGCAAAATGAAAGAATCCTTCAAAACCTTCGGTCTCTCAGGAGAAAATAATGGCGACAAAGACTAAATGGTTTTTCTTTGGCTGATTTCCGGATCGTTTTAGCGGGAATCCTTGCGGTATGCTTTGTTGTCTCCGCAGTCAATTGGCTGGGTTCAGAAACTTTCTGCTCAACCGGTTGCCACACAATGAACGGCGTAGCCTATGCATGGAAACAAGGCTCTCATGCCAGAACACCAAGCGGCAAGACCGCGGACTGCTCTGACTGCCACTTGTACAATGCCTCCGAGAACACTCTCGGGCCTCTAGGTTATATCAGTCTTTTAGGACATAAGATCGTTGCGCTTCCCACTCAGCATACGGTCAAGTCATCGGACACTTCGCTACTCCGACTCAATGGGTTGAACAGCGCCCGGGATAGAGGCTCAGGAAAACAATGGTTTGTGGACAATAACTACCATACCTGCCGAGGCTGTCACGACCTCTCGCATGTATGACCCGAAGAATCCTAGCATTGGTGCTTGGCATGCTCTATATCAGGATCAGCCGCTTGACTGCTTGGCTTGTCACAAAGACGTGGGCCACAACTACAAACAAGTTGATGCCTATATTGACGCCAACCACGCTTATCCTCCGTTAGACGAAGCCTGGTTTTCCCGGTTGCGGCCACTACTTCCGCAAGCCCGATGCCTCCGCAGAACCTGACGCCTGAACAGCTCAAGAAAGACGCTTTACCATGGACGCCGTCTTCCGTCAGCAGTGCGTCGACATCTGCTGCTCAAAACGCACCAGTGAACCAAAGCAAAGATGTCCAGCAAATCGCAAATGAACTGAACCAAAGATCACTCAGCCGATAACTCCGAATGCTCAAAATGCTTCTCCGGCTTCGGCTCCAAAGCTCAGGCGACTACAACGGCGAGCACACCTGCAAAAGTACAGCGCAATAGCGCTTTTAGATAAGGCATACCCTGACCGGCGTGATCTGAGTTCAGACACGCCGATTTTCTTTAGGCACGCTCAGCCGTCACTTGAGTTATGTACCGTCAAAGATATCGGCGGTTCCTAACGAAAGCGCCGATACCATTTCCTTGGCCGTTAATTGTTCTTCTTAACCCCAGCTTCTACTTTCTTTTGGTTCGATAACTCCGTATCGATAGGTATGGCGAACAACCTGGAAATCATTTTCCAGATTTTTGGTATAAACCACGTTCTTATTATCTTCATCAACCAGTACAGCTTTCAGTTCAGGATGTTCCGCAAGGTAGTTCACAGCCCCGTTAAAACCAAAACGAAAAGTGCCGTACACAACCCATCCGCTAACGCAGATTCTTTATTGATGATGGTAACTGAATGCAAAGTCGCTGGCACAGGACTTCCGGTGCGAGGGTTAAGAATGTGGTGGTATTTCTTTCCGTCTTTAATAAAAACTTTTCGTAGTCACCGCTCGTCACGACGGATTCATCTCGAGACGGAACCGCGGCAAAATAGGAATTGATGCGGTTATCAGGCTCCTGAATCCCAATTTCCCAGGGATATCCGATATCACTGGTACCTAACGTAATAATGTTCCCGCCGAGACTAATCAGTGCGTCATTACAGCCGTTTTCTCGCAGACGCTGAGCGACTTTGTCCGCGATAAAACCTTTCCCGTTGCTCCGAGAGTAATTTCCTGCCCTTCTCCGATACGGGCCCAAATAACATTGCCTTCGCGCTTTATTTCAATCTTCTTCCAGTCGACTTTGGGCAGCACTTTAGCAATTTCTTCTTGTGTCGGAACTCTATGGTTGCTGTGGTCAACACTCCACATTTTCACAAGAGTCCCAACGGTCGGGTCAAGGGCACCGTGCGTCATCGCACAAATTTGTTTCGTTTTTCCAGAATTTCAGCCGTATCAGCAGAAACCTTTATCCACTTTCCGTTGCTTTTCCCGAGTCTGGAGATATCACTATCTTCCCGATAGGCAGACAAAAGGTCTTCCAAGCGTAAAACCTCTTTTTAACAACGTTGGCGCAGAACTGTGCTTTTTCTTTATTGTCCGCCTTAATTTGAGAAGAAATCGTAGTTCCCAAAGCCGTAAACTCATAGTTATAGATATCGCCTGTTGCGGCTGTGCAGACCGGAGAAGTCAAAACTGCCGCTAACGTAAGAGCAGTAAGCTTAATGTTTGAATATTTCACTTTTCCTCCGCTTAGGTGACCCATATGACCCTCAAAACCAGGATTCTTAACATGCGAACAGCCCAAGGGCTCGCCTAACTCGCATGCCTTCTGGTAAAACGGCATTGCCGCCTGTAAAGAAGGATTGACGCCAATTCCGAGGCGAACATTGTTTGCTAAAGCCAAGCGCCGACTCCCAAATTTAAATCACAGGCTTTTTATAAAACGCATTGCACTGGGAGTATTTACTTCCATTCTGATTGTTAAAACCTAAATAAAGCATCCTTGCGCGTAATTTAAATCACACGCTTTTGAGCTAGTTCGGCGGCCCTTCCAAAGTTTTAGCCTTATGCATCTCGATAGCAGCCAAGTAACACGCCTGGCCATTACCCTTCTCACAAGACTGAGTATTGACATCTTGGGCATGGGTTCCAGTAGCGGCTAGGAGAATAAGAGCAGAAAAAGAAGCTTTTCTCATAGTTTTTGCCGAGAAATTTCGGAATCTCAATTGATCGGTAACTAATTATTTTTAACACAAAAATAATGGTTAACACTCATTATATTGAAGAAGTATTTAATTTGAGAGCCTCGAGGATCCGGTGTTTTGCCGCTTTGACCCTAGTCTTGCAATTTTTTAGCGTTGCCTTCCGGAACTTTTTGCTCTTAGAAGTGCAAGAAATCACAAGTCTGATTCTTTCACTGCCGTCCAAATTAATGCAGTTCCAAAAACTCCAAATATTGCCCCGCAGATGCCGTCAATCCACCTGCCGGACTTTCGGTAAAAAGCCTTTGGTTTCGGCAAGCCCAAAATCAGAGCAACAAAAGAAAACCAAAAGAAACTTTCTAGGACCACCACTGCGTAAATTAAAACGGCCTCACTCGTCCCCATATCTGCGGTAATAAAGAGCGAAAAAACGGAACTAAAGTAAATTAGAGCTTTTGCATTCGATAAATTTGTCAAAAGTCCGATGGCAAAAGATCTAAAGCCTGAACGGGGCGTCGGTACATTCTGCCGGCTCGCTGTTGGCTTATTGCATGCGCTTCTCAAAAGAAGAAAGGCCAGCCACCCCAAGTAGAGGCCGCCCAAGAACATAATCAACTGCTGCAGCCAGGCAAACTGCTCAAACAACCACTGGAGGCCTAACAATGAGAGCGCCGCCCAAAAAGCTACGCCTAAGGTAATGCCCAAGACACAGCACAACGCCTCTTTTCGAGATCTTCCGACGGCCGTCTGCATTACGATAAAACAATCCGGTCCGGGAGACATTAAGGCAATTAAATGGACGGCGGCAATCGTAAACAGGGTCGAAAGCATTGGGAATCCTTGATCGATAAAAAGTATCTAATCCAAAATTGTATTATTTCGTACGCCTCGAAAAAAAATGAGCGACAGAATCAGCTTCCAATCCTGCCGCTTACACTTATTTTTCAATAGGCTCACCTGTCAGGCAAAGCTCATCGCCTGACAAAACCGTCTTTAGAATGTATGGTGAAGGCCCAAGCCTAAACTCCAAGACTTGAAGTTTTCTTCAACGGCTTTTTCCTTAAGCATCTTGCCTGCAGTCGCATAGGCACCCCAACCATAAACAAAGGTACGTTTGGACAACGGATATTCATAGGCAGCGCCGACCGTAAAGCGATTGAATTTATCATTCGACAGCTTTTCGTCACCTACAACGACTCCGTCAACTGATTTAACTTTTCCGAAGCCATAATTTGCAGCAACTTTGAATGTACCGCCTGCCGCAGGAACTTCAGCGCCCAAAGTAAATGCATTCTGATTCATGCCTTTCCCGGCAACAGTCACATCCTCTAACTGATCAAAACCGTGGAAGCGGCTCGCATATTGATAACCAAAGAAAGCCTTAGCGACTTCAAAATCATAAGTTGCACTGAGGCTGTACACCATTGTCGCCTTGTCTTTTTCTTCAGCAGACTTATTGTCGAAACGTTCGACAATACCGGCAAGAGACAAGTTACCAACTTCATAAGTGGCGCCCAAGCCGTAGTAGTGGCTGTTGTGCGACCATTTTTGAGAATCCTCTTCTACACCGTTTGAATACTGCGCATGAATTTTCAAACCGCCAAATTCAGGAGAAACGTAAACGATGCTGTTATTGTTAATCTGACCAGTGACAAATGTATTTCCCAGCCCGGCCTGGAGGTAGTCGGTACCAAAGGGAGAAGCGTCCCAAATCGAATAAGAGCCTTCGTAAGAAGCTAAACCACCCATGCGGCCAAAGGCAAGTTCGCCAAAATTACCAGACAGGGAGAGTGTTGCCTGCTTGTTAAAAGCTTTGCCCTCTTCTCCGGCAGCACCATTGTCCATGGTAAAGCCATTTTCCAAAAGAAAGCCAACCGAGTATCCGTTTCCTAAATCTTCAGTCCCTTCCAGGCCCCAAACGCTACCACCTGCGATTCCGTCGTCAAAGGAAACGGTAGCGTCCCCGCCTTTTGCCTTATTGACAACAACTGCTCCGTCGATTGTCCCGTAAAGTGTAACTTGAGACTCGGCGGCAGCCATCGTGCCAACAGAAGCCAATGCAATGATCAAAGCTGCTTTAGTTAATTTCATACTACCTCTGAAAATTGTAAAAGTATTAAACAGGAATCATTCTCATTTTATCTCTCAAAAAATTAAAAATATAAATTTACGGATAAGAGTTTAATTTCCATATTCAAGGGATTCCATAACTCAATTTTCCTTAAGAATTTCAATGTGTTAATCGTATAAATAACACTTTTTCCTTGGGTAATTAAGTGAAATCCCTATCGATAATGATTATTATTTTTAAATTGAAAGAGTAACATTTTGATAATGATTATCGTTTTCGTTTCAACTTTTATGACAGATGCTACATCTCATCGTTTGGCCCATCTTCCGATAAATACCCGATGCAGAATCGCAAAACTAGGAGACATTTCTCCGAGTGAATTAAAACGGCTTCGGGACCTGGGTTTATTCATCGGCAGTGTCGTCTCGGTGATCACCTGCGCACAGAGCGGACCTCTGCTGCTGTCAGTTGGCGACACAAGAATTGCCATTAATCGTGACGTTGCGGCCGAAATAAAGGTTGTTCGCATTTTCGAATAGGAGAACTTCATGCAACTTCGCGATTTAAAACCCGGACAAAAAGGCGTCGTGAAAGGTTTTTTGCCGGGAAATCAAGAATATCGGAAAAAACTTTTTTCTTTAGGTGTACTGCCTAATACCCAATTTGAAGTCACTCGGGTTGCGCCCTTAGGAGACCCTATTGAAATCAAACTTCGAGGGTCTTTCATTAGTGTTCGGAAAGCCGAAATCGAAATTATTGACGTTTATCCCTTATAAGGAAAAATATCATGAGTCAAAAGAGATCGATCGCACTTGCCGGAAATCCAAACTGCGGTAAAACAACCCTGTTTAACGCACTGACCGGCTCCCATCAGACAGTAGGCAATTGGCCCGGCGTCACTGTCGAGAAAAAGAGCGGCAGTTTTTCCCTTAATGATCAACAAATCACGCTCGTTGACTTGCCCGGTGTCTACTCCCTACAGCCCTGTGATTCTTCGAGCGAGGACGAACAAGTCGCCCGGGAATACATTCTCTCAGGAGAGGCCTCTCTCGTTGTAAACATCGTTGACGCATCAAATCTGGAGCGCAACCTCTACCTAACGTCCCAGCTCATCGAAATGCAGATCCCTCTCATCGTTGCAGTCAACATGCTCGATGTAGCAAAGAACCACTCTATCGCCATCAATCTGGACAAATTAGCTCAAGAGCTCGACTGTCCGGTTGTAGGATTGGTGGCTTCTCGGGAAAAGGGAATCGAAGAACTCAAGCAGGCGATCAGCAAGCAGCTTGAGCGACCGATAATTCCTCACAATCCGCTTATATTCCCAAAAGACATTGCGGACGAAATTCTCACGCTGACGAATGAACTTTCCAAAAACAATGTGGAAAAGGCATCTTGGATTGCCGAACAAATACTCGAAGGTGACAAAGAGCTTGGTGCCCGTACTTTGAAAAGTAATTTTTCTCTAGCTGAGCTTCGAATAAATGCACTCAATAAACACTATGACGGTGACCTGGATATGGCCATCGCTGATGTGCGCTACTCATTTGTCAGCAGGGTCGCTGCGTCCTGCATCACAAGGGATAATGAAGTTAAGCAGACCATTACAGACAAAATTGACAAGATTGTCTTGCATCGCTGGTTAGGTGTTCCTATCTTCTTAGCCGTGATGTATTTAATGTTCATTTTCTCCATTAACGTAGGTTCGGCTTTCATCGACTTTTTCGATATTCTTTTCGGAGCAGTCTTTATCGACGGCTTCGGAGAACTTCTTCTTTCTTTCGGTACGCCCGAATGGCTTAAAACGATTCTTGCCGACGGCATCGGCGGTGGTATTCAATGTGTTTCAACATTTATTCCCGTCATCTTCTGCCTTTTCTTAGCCTTGTCCTTCCTTGAAGACTCAGGTTACATGGCCCGAGCTGCCTTCGTAATGGATCGTCTTATGAGAGCACTAGGTCTTCCCGGAAAAGCGTTCGTCCCTCTCATTGTCGGTTTCGGGTGCGGTGTCCCCGCAATCATGGCAACCCGTACAATGGAACAAAAACAAGATCGAATCACTACGGTTTTAATGGCGCCGTTCATGAGCTGTGGTGCAAGACTTCCAGTTTATGTTCTGTTTGCCACCGCTTTTTGGCCGATGAGCGGACAAAATCTCGTATTCGGTTTATATCTCATCGGCATTTTGGCGGCAATTGCTACAGGCTTCATGCTTAAGAGAACGGCTTTAGCGGGTCAGACAAGTGCCTTTGTCATGGAAATTCCTCCGTATCATCTGCCGACGATAAAGAATATCCTCCTGAGAACGTGGGATCGTTTAAAGAGCTTTATCTTCCGTGCCGGTAAAGTGATCGTCGTGCTCGTCGCTGTTCTCTGTTTCTTGAATTCCTTAGGTACAGACGGCTCTTTCGGCAACCAAGACTCTGACAAAAGCGTTCTATCCCAAATCGGTAAGACGATTGTGCCCGTTTTCAAGCCAATGGGAGTATCAGAGGAAAACTGGCCGGCTGCCGTCGGCGTCTTTACAGGTATTCTTGCTAAAGAAGCCGTCGTCGGCACGCTGGATTCTCTTTACAGCGGAATCGGCGGCAAAGCAGAAGAAGAAGCTGCTCTAGGCGAACCGGCCGCAAAGATTGAAGAGCAAGCTCCGCAACAAGCCGAAGAAGAAGGATTTAATCTTGGTCGCTCCTTCCAGGAAGCCGTGTCAAGTATCGGTGAGGGATTCGGCGATATCGGTGCGTTTTTCACTGATCCGCTTGGTATCTCCGTGGAAAGTGACCTTTCTGACGTGGCTCGGCAAGCAGAAGAACAAGAAGTAAGCACAGGCACGATTGCAGCCATGAACAAACTGTTCGACGGTGAATTAGGCGCATTTGCATACCTTCTTATGGTTCTTCTCTATTTGCCCTGCGGTGCAGCCATGGGCGCTATTTATAGAGAAGTAGGAAGCGGTTGGGCAATCTTCTCAGCCTTGTGGACAACGGCTGTGGGTTACAGCGCTGCAACCATCGTCTATCAAGCCGGCTCTTTTAATGCTCATCCAATTTATTCCGCGATTTGTATCGCCATTTGCGCGATCATTGCCGCAATCGTTGTCGGACTTAAACTCGCTTGCTAAAGAAAACTCAAATGCTGGAGGAAGGCTTGCCAACAGCGATGCACGCTAAAGAAAGCTGATCTTCCTGCGTTCCGCTCTTGCCGTACTAGCTTGAGCGGAATTTGTATCTGTCCTAATTGGATTATCAGAAAAACAAATCTTGGGACAAAACTAACTGAATACTGATTCGCAACTACCATCCGCAACCTGAAAACTTCGAAGTCCCGGACGCTCTGTTAAGAAAAGCGAAAATTTTTAGATAGAGACCTTCAAAGCAAACGTTCGTCTCGAGACGTTAGAACAGTTTCCACAGGCTGCTTGATAACAGATTCAGCGTCAACACTCAGCCTAGCTTAAATCCTACGCCAAGCAGTCCTGCGAACCCAGCGATTCCTAAAACCACCAGAATTAACAGGCAAATAAACGCAACGACACCAATTTTTTCTTTGCAACAAAGTAAACCAAAGCTGCAAGAATAAGCACGCTGAGCGCCGCCCAAATAACAGTGAATACATCAATCATGATGACACCTCCTTCATTCAATCTACTATCGTTTAACAGCAGTTAGCGAACAACAGCTCCGAAATAGGCAACTACAAGGCGTGGAAAATGTTGCCCTTTCCGCCTTCAATTCAAGAGATTTAGGTGATTCGGCCTCAGCGAAGAATCTGCTGACAACTCCCTACCCGAAGCCAGTCGAATAACAAGACTCTTCTTCCAAAGAAAGTAAGAGCCTCATCTGCAGCTTTGTCAGAACGTCTGTTTGACTATCTTCTTTGGCAGTAGCTACAGAAATATGTCGCCCTTTTGTTTTGAACAATTTTTTTGATTGGACGGCCACAACAGGAACAAGGCTTTCCAGCTTTTCCATAAACCTTAGCGTTTAAAGTGAAATACCCTTGTTCCCCCTCAGCTGAGACAAAATCTTTCAGAGTAGAACCTCCTTCCTGTAAAGATAACGTCAACACCTGTCTAATCGCCGCCACCAGCCGCTCTAGCCGTTTCGTTGAAAGTTTGTTCGCGGGAGTCAGAGGTGAAATACAAGCCTCAAACAAAGACTCAGAACAATAAATATTCCCCACGCCAACAACGTATTTTCCTGTCAACAGGGCTTCCTTAATCGGCGCGAAGTATTTGCTAAAGCGGAATGCAGCCGGTCCGCAGTAAAGTCATCCGAAAAGGTTCCTCACCCAACTTCGCAATTTCAGGCAAGTCGTGAGGGTCTTGAGACTCTGGCAACCAAATCAAAAGCCAAAACGTCTGGGATCGTGGTAGCGGACCGCCAAATCCCCGAAGAGGATATCTATATGATCGTGCTTTACCGGTTCAGTGGCTTTAGGATCAACGATCCGCATCACTCCTGACATTCCGAGATGAGAAACGATATATCCGCGATCGAAAGACCAAATCAGGTATTTACCTCTTCTTTCAATTGACCGCAAACATTGTCCTTTCAGCAACTCTGAAAGATTTGCCGGGCTGCTTTTCGGAAACGCGTCTCACGAACAACCGCGCCCGTGCAACGTCGGCCGCCGACACGCTTCAATATTCCAAGTCGCGTAATTTCTACTTCGGGGAGTTCTGGCATAACACCGAAGGACTAAACGGGACGCACTGAGGCCGAAAACTCGTTCCAAACAAAGTGTTTCTGGGCTCCGGAAGAATGTGTTTCCGTTAAAGGAAGGTAAAACAACTTTTGAGCGCCCTTCAATGAGATCTTCCTGCACCGGGTAATTCTGCGAATACCGGCTGAAGCGACTCTTGCTTCAAATTCAGATTTTTGGTTCATTACAGCAACCTTTGGAAGGACAAACTAAGTAAAGGCAATTATCACCATCCCCTCAGGGTTAGTACATAGACATTATCCCTTAGCTAATGCTCATATATGGTATGAATCCGTGAAACGTTTGTGCTTGCGCTAGAATTTCCAAATCAACGCATGGGTACACGATGGTAAAGAAGAATACTTCCGGGATCGCTTTATACAAAGAAGATTTGAAGCAAAGCATTGAAGAACTGACTGATCTTCAAAGAAAAATGCTTTCTCTTACTTTATCGGATCTGAACCCCGAGGACTTTAACCTCGACAGGATTTATCCCGTTTCCGTGGACAGTTTTTCAGAATTTCGCTGCCAAAACGCTGAGGACGCTTATGAAACATTAATTGAGTCCGCTTCTGCCCTATTTGATAAATTTGTCATGATCCGAGGCGGAATTGAAGCACAGACAGAAGACGAAATTGAATTCTACCGATGGCTTTCACAATTAAGGTATTCAGACAAAACGTACTCTGTGGGCCTAATTTTTTCTAATATGGTCAAGTTGTACTTGACAGATATACAAGAGATTCTCTTAAAGAAAACGGAGCCTTCCGTCCAAAAAGAGCTGGACCTTTTCAGCTAAACCTCGATACATCGACACTTCTCAAGAATTTTCACAGTCAACAGCTAAGCCTGCATTACCGTTTAAAAATAACCTATATACGGGATGTGTAATCTTCCGAGAGGCCCTAACGGACAGCGGTTTGTCGCGAAAACAGCACACCCAAACCTAAAAAACTGTTTTTTGCCCTAAAAAACCCTTATTATCAGGGTTCCATTCAAACACTATCAGAGGAATCGAATGAATAAAACTGAATTGATTGCTGCCGTTGCAGAAGCTTCCGGTAAATCTAAAGCTGATGTTAAAGATGTTCTGGATGCTCTGACAGCTCAGATCGTCAAAACTGTTAAAGCAGGTGATGAAATCTCCTTAGTTGGTTTCGGAACTTTCAAGTCTGCTAAGCGCGAAGCTCGTACCGGCCGCAATCCTGCCACCGGAGCAACGATCCAGATTCCCGCTTCTGTTCAGCCGAAATTCGTTGCCGGCAAACAGTTTAAAGATGCCCTCAATACAAAATAATTTGTTTTGAGCTGAGCAAAAAGGCCGCAAAGAGTTTTTCTCTACGGCCTTTAATTTTTTCTATTTTCGGGTGTTTTACACATCCCTCATTTTTGTCATCGCTTGATCTAAGTCGTTGATCATATCTTCCGGATCTTCCAAGCCGATATAAACACGGATCATCGTACGCATAATTTTCGGGTCACCGACCGTGCGTTTCCCGTAGCTCCTCAGGATCAAGCTCTCAAATCCGCCCCACGAGTAACCCAATCCGAATAGTTTTAAAGAATCCATAAAGCGGTTGATCTGGACATCCGTGTACTGATCCTGAAGTTGGAAAGCAAATAATCCGATCGGGCCGGAGTAGTCTCTCTTGTAAATGCGATAGCCGGGATCCTTTTCATAAGCCGGCCAAATCACTTTTTTGACTTCTTCCCGCTTAAGAAGCCAGTCAACCACTTTCCGCGTATGCACGCCCACTGCATCAAGGCGGACTTTCAGAGTGCGCAAGCCGCGGAGGCCTAGGTACACACTTTGCGCCGAGGCGTATTGTCCGGTCATCTTGCAGACGTCTCTCACCTGCTTCCAGTTTTTTTCATTGCAGGTAACCGTGGACATCAACACGTCGCTATGACCGCAGATGTATTTCGTCGCCGAATGCACTACTACATCCACACCGTGCTTCAGCGGCTGGAAATTGAGTGGCGTGGCATAAGTGTTGTCGATCATTGTGACGATGTTGTATTTGCGAGCGACCGCGGCGATTGCCGGAACATCCTGCATTTCAAAGGTATGCGTACCCGGACTTTCCATATAAATCAATCGCGTATTGGGACGAATTAATTTCTCAATACCGGCCCCGATGGTCGACTCGTAAAACTCTGCTTCCACGCCGAAGTTCTTTAGCAGTACTTCGCAGAACTGGCGCGTAGGACCATAAACCGAATCTGTTACAAGCATGTGATCGCCTGTCTTCAGGAAGGCCATCATCGGAATCGTGCAGCCCGCTAAACCCGTACTAAATGCCCAGGTTCCGGCTCCGCCTTCGAGTTTATTCATGGCGTCATAAAAAGCTTCATGCGTCGGGCCTCCGTCCGTCCCGTAGGTCTGTGCAGTACCGTCGCCGTACAAATGGTTATCGACACGTCCGAACAGATCTTCCATATCATCGTGAAGAATGGTCGAGCCTTCATAGGGCGGCACATTTACATAACCGCCGCTTGCCTCCAAATTGCGGCCGCAATGCGACAAAATGGTTTGCAAACCCGGTTCGTCCTTTGGTTTATTCATATATTCCTCCGTTTTGGATCGCGGTCTATGCTTCTCAACGGTACACAAACATCTGTTTCAGTTCTTCTGCCACGATATCTCGTAAGGGGGACTCAATCAGCGGATTCCATGCGATAGAAAGGGGCAAACAGGGAGCTGCATCCGTAATTGTTTCTGCCCGGATATATTCAGGCATCCACTGTCTGAAAGATTCCGGCAAGAAAGCGATTCCCTGCCCGCAGCTTACAAATCCCATCTGACGCGGACTGGATTCGACCTCGTGGATGATCCGCGGAGTAAAACCGCCGACTTCCTGACAAAAGCCGACGAGACCGTCGAAAAGCCTTGGCGCAATGGAGCGCCGCGTAAATACGAAATCCTCATTCCTCAGGTCTTTGATGGACACTCCGCCCTTGCCGGCTAAATGATGATTTCGATTCAAAAGTACAATTGGCTTCTCATTGATGAGGTTCGCCATCCTTAAGCGCTGATCCGACAAGGTATCGAAAAATGCCATACCGATTAAAACCGTTCCGTCGGTGAGCTCAGTTTCGACCTGATAAGAATCGATTTCTTTCACAAAAAGCGAAATGTTCGGATGCAATGCCGCAAGGCGTTTTTTGAACTCCGGAATAAAGAAAAGCATTGACTCCGTATTGGCGCCGATCGTCAGAATTCCCTGCGCATTTTGCTGCATCTGTTTTACGGAGTAATCCAGAATTTCTGCCTGCCGAACCAGCTGGTCAATCATCGGCATGATTGCATTGCCTTGTGCAGTCGGAGAAACACCTCTAGGCGTTCTCTCCAACAATTTCATTTTCAGTCTCGCCTCTAATTCATCGATCTGAAGAACAAGCGGAGGAACAGACATGTTCAGGCGTTTTGCCGCCCGCCGAAAACTCTTCTCCTGAGTCACGGCGGCAAACAGCATTAACTGTCTTATGGTGCGGTAATTGAAACAACGACGCATTTTGATGTTAGCAAAAAGGTAATTGAGCGATAAAGATTTTATATCACTTGCGCTCCTAGGCGTGTGCCTTTCTTCCTACACTGACTGGCAACAAAGGAGATAAAAATGTCAGCATCAAGTCTCGGACTCTTTTTCATAGTCGTTTTCATCACATGTGTTACGCCCGGTGCCGGCGTCCTTTATACGTTAAAAAACGCCATTAACTACGGAAAGAACAATGCGTTTCTCTCTCCGACAGGCAACGCAATCGGAGTGCTTTTCATGAGTATTCTTGCCGCGAGCGGCTTAGGAGCTGTCATTCATGAATCCCCTGTCATGTTCTACGGCCTGCAGTTATGCGGATGCTTGCTTCTCTTTTGGTTCGGCTGGAAAAGCTGGACGGCTCCAGTTATTTCGCTTTCTTCATCCATCAAATCTTTTAATCCAAAGGAGTTGAAGCAGGAAAGGATTCATATATTGACGAGCGCTGCTCTTCTGCAGGTCACCAACCCGATGTGTATCGTGTTCCTGCTCTCCTTATTCCCACAGTTTATCGATCCAAAAGGTTCGTACGTCCAACAGGTCTCTTTGATGATTGCCATGTTTGTCATCACCTGCTGGTTTGTTCACATTGCATACAGCTACTCTGCCGCTGCTGCGGCTGACCGCTGGATGACGAAGAGCTTCTCCTTCTGGCTCAACAAAATCAGCGCCTTTCTATTCTGGTTAATTTCTGTTTCAATCCTCGTCAAGATGTTCTAAATCGGACATTTTTGTCAACATCAACTACTTAATTTCTCAAGGATTTTTTACGAACTCTGTGCCCGAAATAGGTTTTTACAAATATTGTGGTAGAAACCCTTGGGGCTTTATGCTAATATTCAGTTCTGGCAATTGAATGTTGTCACTTCTCCTTGGGATTTGAGGTTGAAGCGAGAATCTCCGAAGAGCTTTTCGAGATCCATTTCAGGAACTCAAGTTCTTCTCTCGCTAATTTAGATACCGGCGTCTGAATGATTTATTTCAGACGCCCTTTTTTTTGCCCGCCTTTGGTCGGCCGGGTTTGACTGCTCACCGAACGATATGCCGGATGGTCCTTGAAGTCGATTTCCCGCGCCCAGGAGTTAGACTCTGCAAAAACTTCCCGATTTAGGTGCCTCGTTCCATAAAAAATGATCCGTTTTTGCTGGGTGATCGTAATTTCAAAAAGTCAATGATTTTTGAATTTTTTCTTTGTAAATTAAATAAATAACGACAACACAGCCCCAAAGCTTTGGTATAGAATTCAACCTTTTCACAGTTTCACAACATACTAGAAAAATGGAAGACTTACCTAAACAGGCTGTCAAAGAACAGCAGAAGGATGAGACCGCTCTCGTCCTTGGCACCCTGCTCAAGGAAGGCGATACGCTGACCAAAAGTCATCTTGCCGATGTTATCTATGAACAGTTTGGGCTCCCTAAACGTTTCTGCAAGGAAATCGTGGATCTTTTCTTCGATGAAGCACTTGAATGCCTCGTTCGCGGCGAAGAACTGAAGCTTTCCAACTTCGGTGTTTTTTCCATCAAGCAGAAAAGCGAGCGTCCGGGACGTAATCCTAAGTCCGGCGAATCCGCCATTATTAAGGCCCGCCAGGTAGTTTCCTTCCACCCGAGCGGTCAGCTTCGTAAAGAAGTTGTCGAAGGCCGTAAGCATGCCGCTATTGCTCTTCAGGCCAGCGGCGCCAGATAAGATCTGAGCTTACTCATTCGCGGAAACTCTTTCCGTGAGAAAAGACCACAAATTCTGTTCAGGATTGTGGTCTTTTCTCATATTTGGCTGACTGCCGCTGTGGATCTAATCATTTCTCCGCCAAACTTCAGACACCCGAAGCTACCAAGACAGCAGTCTTCAATTTTGTGGTCTTTTCTATATATTTTTAGCTGATTTGCCGTACCTTAATAAGCCATTCCCGCCGTCTTTTCTCTGCATCCTCCAGCCAATTCCGGCAAGCCAACTGCTCTATCCAATTGCTCGGAACGCCTTTTCTCCCCGATCCCATAAATTAACCCGGCAATGCCTCCGGCAACCGAGGCCGTTGTGTCGGAATCGTCTCCAAGATCAACGGCTTTCAAGACCGCATATCGATAATTTGTGGTCTTTCCACACACCAAATGGCGGCCCACAAAGTATCCAGCACAAAGCGGCCGGATTTAATTTCACTTTCATGGCGCTCACTTAAAAGTCAAAGGACGGCATCTGAATTAATTCTTTTCCTCTTGGGACAACGATTTCTCTGCCGTTTCGTAAGCAGTCTTTAGGTCCGACCCGCGAACAATCGCGTTGACCAACACATCAAAAAGCAGCAGGCAACAAGATTTATTGGATGCCGGTGCGTCATACCAACGGCATCATCGAAATTAAAGGTTTTGCGATATTCCTCTCTCAAAAGGCAAAACGGCATGATTCTCATCAGAGCACCGTTTCCGTTAGACATAATGTCCTTAGAGCCGCAGTCAATCGCCTTCTTTCCATAGCAATAGTTCTTGATGGCATGCACCGTACTCTTTCCCGCACCGAAACAGCGCCCGGTGCAGGAAAATTTTCCCATCAAGAACCATTCCATGAAGTTCTGCATGATGGCGTCAAAATCCACCCTCTTTAAGGTTCCAAGACTGTCGAGTTCGGCGAGCGTCAGAGCGGTGTCGTCCGACCACGTTCTTTTCGATCCGGTTCCGGTGTGTAATCCCAACCCAAACACTTGAAAGACCCTCTTGGTTTTCTCATGGGGAACACCTAAAGCATCTCCAACCGCTATCCCGAACAAAGCATTTCTTAAAAATTTCCCCATTTTGATCCGCCTTTTGAAAACCTAATTTGTGGTCTTTTTCACATATTTTCGATCGATTCCACAAATATCTTAGTCTTTTACAACGTTGATTCTTGAAATAGCCTATCCTGTATCGCGAAATCGTTTGTCGCAGACAGCGTTCACTGTATTTTTGTTGAATTATTTTTATGACCGATAGTGAAAATAAAGCGCCTTTAAAGAAAAAAGGCGGTGCACGTCCGGTGCAGGCCGCAAGCCTCTTATCGGCGCAAAACAACGACCGTCATTCTGACTGAGGATCTTTTAATTCAATTAAAAGATTAGGAGGCTCTTCCTGGATTCGTTCGCAGATCGCGCCACGACTAAACCTTCTCCGACCAAAGTTGCAGATGAATTGTTCAATTCGCTCCCTATCCCGGCGGAAGAGATTTCTGTGGAAAAGGCACCGGATAATTCGATGGATCGAGCCGGAATTCATGAGGGAACCGTTCTTTTCTAAGAAAGAAAGCAAAGCCCAGGTCGGCAATATCGTTCTTCTTGAATACGCAGGAAAAAACACTTCGAAGATTTACTGCTTCCGAGAGAGGTTTTCGACTGGTTCCAGAAAGCTCGGATTCCGGTTTGACGGATTTTATTCTCCCGAGAGGGCGGAGCTGGCTCATTCCGGCATAGTCGTCTATGTGTTAAGCGAGCCAAAATAGCACCTCGCGCTTTCTATGAGAAAAGACCACAACTTTCACAGTCTTGAAAATCACAAAGGCTCGACAAAATGCCGAGCCTTCGCTTGAATTAACGTCGAATCAGATTAGTTGGGAACCTTTCCGATCACACCGTCAACATAGTAATTCATCGTCTGAAGCTGGTCATCCTTCAGAACTTCGCCTGCCTTAGCAGCTTCTTTGCCGTCGTTGGTCTTGATCGGACCCGTAAACGGATGGAATTCACCGCTCTCGATCTTGGCCTTCACTTCTTCCATCTTCTTCACGATATCGGCAGGAATCTTATCGGTGCGAACTCCTTCAAGAGACATTGCGCCGTCTTTGTAGTGCATCAAACCGGTGTCGGATCCCACTTGCCGTCGATCGTCTGCTGGATCTTCTTGGCGTAGTACGGTCCCCAATTCAGCACAAGAGCAGCAATCTGGGCATTCGGAGCAACAGACTTCATGTCGCTGTTGTACGGAATAACCATTTTCCTGCAGCTTCAGCAGCACTCGCTACAGCACTGGTATTGGTGTGCTGAGTGAGAATGTCCGCCCTTGACCCAACAGAGTCTTGGCAGAGTCGGTGTCTTTGGGAGGATCGTACCAAGCGTTGGTCCAAATCACCTTTACCTGAATATTCGGATTAACGGATTTGGCACCCAATGTAAAGGCGTTGATACCCTGCAGAACTTCAGGAATCGGGAACGGAGCGACATAACCGATGATGTTGCTCTTAGTTGCACCGCCGGCAAGCATACCGGCCAGATAGCGGCCTTCGTAGAAGCGAATGTTGTAATTCGTCATGTTGGGCGCAGTCTTGTAACCGGTGGCATGCTCGAATTTCACATCCGGTATTCTTTAGCAAGCTTCTGCATGTAGTTCATGTAGCCGAAGCTGGTTCCGAAAATCAGCTTGTTGCCGTCGGCAACCATCTGACGAATAACTCGTTCTGCGTCAGCAGTTTCAGGAACATTCTCCACGAATGTCGTCGTGACTTTATCTTTACCTACCTTATCAATAGCGTAGATACGGCCGATGTCATGTTGTTTTGTATAGCCAACGTCCGCAATCGGAGCCACATACACAAAACCGACTTTCAGGGTTCAGCTGCCTTGGACTGAGCGGCAGGAGCTGCCGGTGTTGCCGGTTTAGCCGGGGCAGCTTCTTTGTCTCCGCAGGCGCTCAAAGCAAAAGCGGAAGCAACAGCAGCCGCAGCTGCAACCAGTTTTAAAGACATCTTCACTGTCTTTCTCCTTTAAAGAAAGGTAAACAAAAATCATCAATGCGGGTTAAACGGCTTTCCGAGAGAAGCCGGCATGTTCAGACGAATCCAAGTCGGATTTCTCGAAATCAGCGCCAAAACGATAATCGTCGCCGCATAAGGCGCCATGGAAATAAACTGAGTCGGAACGGAAATTCCGATACTCTGAAGATTCATCTGCAGCATGGTCATGCCGCCGAACAAGTACGCGCCTAAGAACACTCTGAACGGACGCCAAGTACCGAAGGTCACCAGCGCCAGCGCAATCCAGCCTCTGCCGGCAATCATGCCTTCCACCCATAAGGGTGTATAGATGAGCGACAAATAAGCGCCGGAAAGCCCGATACAGGCTCCGCTGAAAGCCAGCGTCGCGCATCGAATCATCGGAACCGAGTATCCCAAAGCGTTTGCTGAAAACGGCGATTCTCCGACGGCCCTCACGACCAGCCCGGGCCTGGTTCTGAACAAGAAATACCAAACAGCCGGAATCATGAGCAAGGACAAATAAACGATCCAATGCTGGCTGAAAATGCTTGTCCGAGGAAAGGGATCTGGTCTAAGAACGGAATGCCGTCAGCCGTTCTTTCAGGGAGCACGGCGCCTTGATAAGGAATGCCGATGTAGGCGGATAAGCCGCCGCCGAAAATCGCTACACCCAAGCCGGATGCCTGCTGATTGGCCCTTAAGCCCACAGCGAAAATGGCAAAGAACAGTGCAAACAAAATACCCACTGCAACGGCAGCAATAAATCCGACCGCAAAACTTCCGGTCTCAACCGTTGCCATGTAGCCTGCGATGGCCGCCATCAGCATGATGCCTTCGACGCCTAAGTTCAGGACGCCGGAGCGTTCGGCAACCAAAATTCCAGCGCTGCAAGCAGCAGCGGCGTGCTTGCATTCATCGTCGTGGCAATTAAAGAAGCTGCAACACTCATGCGGCCCCTTCGCGGAATTAAATCCGACCCACTTTAATTTGCAGAAAATCAGAGAATCACAAGCCATGATGCAGAAGAGCAAGAGACCTTGGAACACACCGTCAAAGCAGCCGGCGTTCCGAGTCTGGACTGGGCTAGTTCACCGCCGAGGTAAAAGAGCGCCATGATGAAAGCTGCAGGAATGGTTCCGAGTGGTTTTAAGCGCCCCACAAAGCCACAATAATCGCGGCAAAGCCGTATCCGGGAGATCTTGGGCGTGAGCTGTCCGATCGGACCGCAGATTTCGATCACACCGGCCAATCCGGCTAAAGCACCGGAAAGAAGCAACACAAAATAAATAATGGCTCGATTGAGAAGCCCGCGTAAGCAGCTGCCTTAGGCGCCATGCCGGAAACGCGCACCTGGAAACCGATAAACATCTTCGACATGATGAGCCAGATGCCGAACAAGGCAAAGCAAACGAGAGCCCCACCCCAGTGCATTCGGGTACCCGGAATCATGATCGGGAGCGTCTGCCATCTCAAACATCGGACTTTGCGGGAATCCCAAGCCCTGAGGATCTCGCGCGGGGACTGAACCGCCCAGGAAAGGAAAAGCTCGGCAATATAGACGAGCATCAGAGAAACTAAGATTTCATTGGCATTGCATTTGTCTTTGAGCCAGGCCACGATGCCGGCGTATAACGCACCGCCGACCATCGCGCCAGGATAACCCAAATCATGTAGAGCTGAGAGGCTTCGGGGCTAGCCTGCAATAACCACGCCGCCGGCAAGCGCGCCGACAATTAATTGGCCTTCCGCACCGATGTTCCACACGTTTGCTCGGTAGCAAACCAATAGGCCCAATGCACAGAGAATGAGCGGCGTCATTTTTACGCCCAACTCTCCCCAGCCCGCAGTGTGAGCAAAGGCTCGACAATAAACACGTACATGGAATGCATCGGATCTTTGCCCATCCCGGCAAAATCAAGCATCCGATCAAAGCGTCAAGAGAACCGCAATAAACGGAGACGCCGCAGAAAGAAAGCGGCTCGGACGCTGGCGGTTATAGAGTGCTAAAGGAAAATTCATCACTGCTCCTTCGCTTCAGGCCAAAGGCCGGACATCCATCGACCGATCTCTTCAACGCTGACATCTTTGTTTTGACTTGAGGAGAAATTTTGCCTTCGCTCATCACAACCAATTCATCACAAATTTCAAACAGTTCGTCGAGTTCTTCACTGACCACTAAAATCGCGCTCCCGCCGCTCCTCTGACGGATTAAGGCATTGCGGATAAGCGTTGCGGCGCCCGCGTCCACACCCAAGTCGGCTGATTCAAAACCATCACCTTCGGGTTATGAAGCAGCTCTCGACCCACAATAAATTTCTGCAGATTTCCGCCGGAAGGCTTTCAGCCGGAGCTTTGGGACCGCCGCGCGGACATGGAATTTTCAATAATCGAACGCGTAAAGCGCGCGATCATCTTGTTGCGCATAAAACCTTTGGCTAAGAACAAATTACTGGTCAGCAGCGTGTTGCTTTCCAAGGACATTTCCGGAACAGTCGCTTCACCCAAGCGCTGTTCGGGCACATAGCGCAGACCTAAAGCGCGTCTGTGTTTAACGCGAAGGTCTCCGGCAAAAGAGCCGACGATAGAAATACAGTTTTGGGGCAGCAGTACTTCGCCGCTGATTGCCTTCATAAGCTCTGCCTGGCCGTTTCCGGAGATACCGGCCACGCCGACGATTCGGCCACAGGGAACGTTAATCTTGCCGTAGAGCGGGTAGCGGCTCTTAAAGCCAACCTCTTCACCTTGGAAACAGACTTCCAAACCGGGATGCGGTTTGATTTCCGGTCGAGGCATGATTTCAGGAAGGTCGCTACCGATCATAAGCTTGGCGAGCTCCTGCTCGGTCATTTCCTGAGGATTGATGTTGGCTGCCACCTCACCGCGCGAATCACCGTACAGTGTTTGGAAAGTTCACGAATTTCATTGAGCTTATGCGTAATGAAGATGATGGAAACGCCTTCGGAAGACAGCTGGCGCAGGGTTTTAAAGAGGGCCTGTAGCGCGAGGAGAAAGAACCGAGGTCGGTTCATCAAGAATCAAAAGCTTCGGATTGGTTAATAGCGCGCGGAGAATTTCCACTCTTTGCCGCTCGCCCATGGAGAGATCATTAACAATCGCGTTCGGATCAACTTCGATGCCGTAATGGCGGCTTTTTCAATAATCTCTTTTCTAATTCTTTAGGATCTGTGCCTTCAGGCATTCCCAAAAGAATATTTTCTTTAGCAGTCAGTGTCTCAAACAAGACAAAGTGCTGAAACACCATCGCGATTCCGAGTTCGCGCGCGTCCGCAGGAGACGAGATATTAACTTTCGTCCGTCAAAATAAATCTCGCCCTCATCGGGCGTGACAGATCCGAAGATAATCTTCATCAGGGTACTTTTGCCTGCTCCGTTTTCTCCGAGCACGGACAAAATTTCCCCGGCATTACCTCAAGCGATATTGCGTCATTCGCAACGGTTGACCCGTATCGCTTGGTGACGTTTACCAATTTAAGTCTTGGAATCATTTGGAAGCCCTGGTCGAAGGCCGTATTTTAACAAACGGTCGTACCTCATTCAGCCGATGGCGGTGGCTTTGCAACAAAATTAAGGGAGGCCCTCGGCCCTCTGCGAGTTCAAAAGATTAGTTGATGAATGTTGCTGCGAACAGTCCAATGACGACGACTGAGACAAGCGTCAGAACCGCACCGGCAGAAACCATCTGCATAATCTTGATGCGTCCGGTACTGAACACGATCGCATTCGGAGGTGTTCCGACCGGCATCATGAATGCGCAGGATGCAGACAGAGCCGTCACCATCAGCAGCTGCTCGGCAGGCACGCCCATCGGAACAGCCGCGGAAGCCAGGAGCGGCATGAGTGTTGCGGCAAGCGCCGTGTTCGATGTGAAGTTACTTGCCAGCATCACGAGCAAGCTCACACCGATAAGGATTGCCCAGCGCGGAAGTCCGGCTAGAACGCCTGCGTTTGCGCTGATAATCTGACCGCATTCCGTAATCTGCAGACCGGCGCCATGGAAAGACCGCCGCCGAACAAGAGCAGAACGCCCCAGGGCAGCTCTTTCATATCCGACCAATCCAAAACCATATGGTCTCTGTTCACAGGGATACAGAACAGCACGATGGCGCAGATCATCGCAATTGCGGCGTCAGAGAGCGAAGCAAACGGCCTTGTGCCGCCGAAATCCAGACCTCTTAACACACCGCCGAAGGACCACAGAAGGATCGCAGAGCAGAAGACGATCAGAACGATCATTTCGCCCTTGCCGATCGGTCCTAATTTATTCAATTCGGACTGAACCCACTGAGCGCCGCCTTCGATTTCCTTCATGGTCTTACGGAAGAGAACCTTAGTCAGAAGGAACCAGCACAGCGGAAGCAGAATAAGTGTAAGCGGCATGCCATACTTCATCCAATGCGCAAGCGAAATCGGATCATTGAAGTTCTGCTCCATAAAACGCGCAAAATGCCGTTAGGAGGCGAACCGATAATGGTGGCCATACCGCCGATAGAGGCACCATAGGCAACGGCAAGCAGCATGGCGACGCTGAAGTTTTCTTCTTCCTGATCGATCGGACCGCCGGCTTTTTTAGCTCGCACTAAGGAAAGAACGGCCATCGCAATCGGAACCATCATGGCCGCGGTTGCCGTGTTGGATACCCACATGGAAAGCACACCGCTCGCCAAGAGGAAACCGCCCACAATCGCAGGCGCCTTGGTACCTACGAGTTTTAATGTGGTTAAAGCAATGCGCTTATCCAGACGCCAGCGCTGAACGGCAATCGCCAGAATAAAACCGCCCATGAACAGGAAAATCGTACCTGATGCGTACGGCGCCATTGCCTGCGCAGGTTTAGCGATCCCTAATAGGGGAAAGAGCGGAATGGGAAGAAGCGAAGTCACCGGAATCGGAACCGGTTCAAAAAGCCACCAAAGGACCATCCAAACCACGACGGCCAAACAAGCTTTGGCGTGAGGATTAAAAGGAAGGACTTGGTTATGGATATCCGTATAAGTGTTCGGAAGTATCAATAAATAATAAGGGCAATAATTGGTGCCCCTAAAAAAAAAGCGTTTCACGCCGGGCGGAAACGAACCGATTTCTGCTGCCATAAGTTTCTCACTTGGTTAGGCTGATAATTTGTCGTAAGTGTATACCGCATCTATATAATACTTTCCAAAACGGACACAAAATCTTACAGGCTCTTATGGACAACACTACCCAAGAAGTTGAGGACTTTCTTCGTACACACAACATTCCGTTCAAAGCCTTGAATCACTTACCCATCACGACGTGTAAGGAAGGGTTAAAATTGCAAAAGAGTTTGGTTCTACGTGCTGTAAGACGCTTTTAGTTAAGAATAAGAAACAATTTTTCTCTTTGTGATACCGGGGAAGAACGATTTAATGCCAAACAAGCGGCCGCATTTTTGAAAAGCAGTCACCTTTCTTTGCCTCTCCCGAGGATTTGTCCCGACTCATGCACACCTTCCGGGCGCCGTTTCTTTACTTGGTCTGATCTTTGATCAAAACAAAGAAATTTCGCTCTACATCGACAGCAGAATCTTGAACGCGGAACATATTGACTGCCACCCATGCACCAATGACCGAAGCCTCATCCTCTCGGTGAAAGATGTGCTGGAAAAGTTCCTGCCTTCTTTAGGCGTGTCTTATTTCGAATTCCAGTCGGGCTCTTTGAACGGCGAAGTAAGTAAACACTGCGTCGTGTTCCTTTGATCGGCGGCAACTCTCTTCTCTGAAGCAGGAAATCCTCCCTCGTATCCTTGGTCTTGAGGATTTTTCTTCTGACATGCCGTGAAGGTTAAATCCGAAATTGTCTTCTTCAAACTTTTCTTTGAGCATTTGAGCGAAATTCGCTCCGGCTACTGCTTTGTCAAAGAACTTAGAGGCGGACTGATTTAAGAAACGAACAAAGCCGTTTTCATCCACAATGGCCATCGGAGACGGCAGAAGGGTAATCAGCGCCTGCAGGAATTCATATTGTTCTTTAAGAAGCTCGACTTCTTTTGGACATCAGATTCGCTCAGTTCACTAAGCGCGCCTTCAGATTTCTGGTGAGATTTCAATTTCACCAACAAGCGACAAGCTTTCTGAAGCTCAACGAGTTCTTCGGGATGATGGACTTTTCCGCTTCAGTCGGAACGGCCTTGCCTTCTCTCACCTGCTCAATGAGTTTATTAACAGACTCGGTCAAGGGACGAACAGAGTAGGAAGCCAAAATAAACGTTACTAGCAAAGGAAGAAGAAGATCAGGCTGTTTGTCGCCGCCATCGAGATGATTGCTGATTCTCTATCCTCTTCCTTCTTAAAAACACCGACGTACCAGCCAAGCCCCGGTATCTCTCTGATCGCGCCGACTAAATCAGACGCATCGTTCCTGGATAAAACCTGAGCGTTTTCTTTATTTGCGACGAGTTCTTTTAAAACCTTGGAAGGAATCAAGGGTTCCGGAGAATTAACATGATCGGTCGCGTAGATAGGCGCACCCTTCTTGTCCAAGATATATACAGCGCTGTCCTGAATATCTAAGCCTGATACCACATCTTCGTACAGACTCTTTAAATCAAGAGCAGAGACTGCATAACCGATGATCTTTCCGGACTTGTTTATTGCCGGCGCACAAATATTCACAATGGGAACGTTTGCCGCACCGGTCGCCATAATGACGTCAGATATATAAACCGAGTCCCGATTGCGGATGTGACTCCAATGATCCCTATTTGTGTGAGACACGCCCTCATTACTTTCATTCCGTGCATTCTTAGGAGGCTCAAAAACGATGACGTCTCCATTCACATCACCGTAGTGGATGTTTAAGAAATACGGAACTTCCGTCAAAATGCTTTTTAGGATGGCTCGTAAGGCTGATTTGTCCTCTGTCCCATAGACTTGCAGTGTGCTTGCAGACATCACAACGAGGGTTTTCGCGGAATCAACTCTATTTTTAATATTGTTGGACAGTGCTAACGCATCTTCCACCAGGAGGAGATCATCTTTGCGAATCTCCTGCTCAATCATCCGGTACTGAGAGTAGCTCAACACCAGCAGCGGCAAGGTAATTGTAAGAGCCAACAAATAGAAGATGTAGTTTCTGAGACGCACAGGCCGCATTTATGTTCCTCGTCTTTTTCTGTTGGGTCGTCTTACCGGGGTGAGTCCTAATTATTCTAGCGAATTTTCGCTTTTTCCATCTTATGTATTTTCTTGAAAAATCGCCACCGCCTAGAGGCCGAAACTACCCAATCATTTTGGAGGAAAAGACAGCCAGCGATCCTCTGTAATTGAGAGACTGATTTCATTTAACACATTGGAGGACACACTGGTATGTCTCATGCAAAAATCGGCCGCTTCAGCAAAAAGCAAATATTTGAATTACCCGACGGCACCCATCGATTAGAGCCTCATCTATACGTACGAGTTCGGGGCAACGGAAGATATCGAAATTATTTTTTTCGCTATCTCGATCCTAAAGGCCGCGTCTGCGATTTAGCACTCGGAAGCGCCAGTAAAAAGCCGTTATCGGAAGTTAAACAATTTGCCTTTCTGTTAAAAACATCTCTTCAATTCAGCGGAAAGGCTTCTGCATTAATGGAAGCCAAACAGCACCCGGTTCTTTTTAAGGACTATGCACGGCGAGTCATCGAAATCTTAGCCTCGGTTCGATTATGGAAAAATCCGGCTCAAAAGCAGTCTTGGAGCTCTTCTATAAGCACTTATGCCTTTCCCGTCATTGGGGAAAAATTCATCGATGAAATCGACCGAAAAGACACCCTAAAAATACTTCGTCCCATATGGATAAACAAAACGATGACCGCCTCCCGTGTAAGGGGGAGGTTAGAGAAAATTTTCGCTTATGCGATCAATGAAAATCTATTTATCGGGAACAACCCAGCTTCCTGGAAAGGAAACCTCGACTTATTTCTTCCTCCCGCAAATAAATGCAATTCAACGCAGCATTTCAAATCTCTTTCCTTTACGGAATTAAAAGCTATCATTCCCAAACTACAACAAGAGAGTTCTATCGGGGCAAAAGCCCTGTTGTTCGGCGTTCTTACTGCAACCCGCACTGTTGAATTTACTCAAGCCCATTGGAGAGAGATAAGCTGGAAAGAGAAAGTTTGGCTTTGCCCTCCATCGCGTCGAAAAGACGGCAAAGAATTTCCGTTCAGAGTTCCGCTATCTCAGCAAGTCATCTCATTATTAAAGGAAATTAGAAAAGAATCGAAGGGAGAATTCATATTTTCTGTAGACGGAAAGACGCCGATACGTCGGGAAACACCAAGGAAATTTTTGAGGACTGCATTAAATCAGGCGTGCACCATGCACGGAATGCGTTCGACCTTCAGAGATTGGTGCGCTGAAAACGATATTGACAATGAAGCAGCCGAGAAATCGCTCATGCACACCACCGGAACGCAAACAACTTTAGCTTATCAACGAAGCGATCTTTTGGATAGAAGACGAGTCGTGATGCAGCTTTGGGCTGATGCACTTTTTGACGACGAAAAAGCCAAAATACATAAAGCTGATTTGTTGTAAAACAACAACTTTTTATTGATTAAATATATTGTTTTTCTATGAAAAGTGTTGTTTTTGCGTAAATACAACAGATTTTGTTGCTTGCATGACTCGTTTTTATCAGAATGACGGTGCAGATAAATTCTTGCTAGGAATTTGAACTTTCTGCAAGTTAACAACTTCAATTGGAGTATTACTCAAATGAAAAAAACACTTATCGCTGCTGCTGTAATGGCTGCTTCCGGCGTTGCATTTGCTGCTTCTAACGTAACTCTTTATGGCGTTATTGAAGAAGGTGTCGTCCTCGAAAAAGCCAAACATGGCGATACATTAGTTAAGCTGCAGTCTGGTTTCGACCAGGGCTCTCGCTGGGGTATCAAAGGTGTTGAAGACCTCGGAAACGGTTACGCAGTTGGTTTTATCCTCGAACAGGGATTTAATGCGGACAGCGGTAACGAAAGCGTTGCAGGAAAAGCTTTCAGCCGTGAATCTTTCCTTTACTTAACTGGCGATTTTGGCCGCTTCGGTTTTGGCCGTACAGGCACCTTGGCCTCTGGTGCACAGTCCAACAATATTCTGACTGGATGGGCACTTGGTACAGGTTATGGTCTAAGTTCTTGGACAAGTGCGATCGGCACATCTTTCAGCAGAGTTGACAACGCTGTTGCTTACCAGACCCCCTCCTTTGGTGGTTTCAAGATCAGCGCCATGTATTCTAACGGTACTACTGGCGATGACGCTAAGTGGTCTAAAAATAACCACTACTATGGCGTAGGCGCTCTCTACAATGCGAACGCCATCAAGTCCAGCTTGATTTTCGAGGCAGTTGATCACAAGAACACTGCAGATCCTAAAGAAAAGACCTCTTATGTCATCAACTACGGTTTGGAATACAACCTTGGCCAGTGGACACCGATGTTTGCTTATCAGTGGGCAAATCAGGATGAAGGCAAGAAGACACATATGTTTGGTCTAAGCGCCAAGGTTGCTGTCGGCGGCGGGGATGCTCTCCTCGGTGCTCGCTATCTCTTTGGTAAGGACAAATCTCTTGAAGCGGGCGATGACAAGGTTCGTTCCTGGAATGTCGGTGCGGCTTACGTTTATCCGCTCAGCAAACGCACTGCTGTAAAAGCCTACGCTGGCTACGGCGATTCTTCCAAGGCTTGGAAGGATACAGACCAAGTAGTGTACAACGGCTACCAGGTTTACTTCGGCCTCCGCCATTCTTTCTAAGAATCTGAGTGTAGCTTAGCCAGACCCCCTCTAGCATTTTTGTAGAGGGGTTTTTCAAATCTGTTAGGAGAAATCATGAAAACAAAAATTTTAGCAGCAGCATTACTTTCAAGCTTTGCCTCCTTATCCTTTGCGGCCTCTAACGTTACACTTTATGGTCAATTGGACGAAGGCTTGGTCGTTGGGAAGGCCAAACACTCCTCTACCACAGCCACTCTTAAATCTGGCTTCGTGGGAATGTCGCGTTGGGGTATTAAAGGGGGTGAAGACCTTGGTAACGGCTACAGCGTAGGTTTCACATTAGAACAGGGTTTTTTGGCTGATTCCGGAGCTGAACATACTTCTGGTCTTGCCTTCAGTCGTGAGTCTTTAATGAGAATAACCGGCCCCTTCGGCCAGGTCGCTTTTGGAAGAATGGGGGCTTTAGGCTTTGCTCAGTCAACTGCTATCCATCCGTGGATGGGCATTCGGTACTTCATGGGGTGCCAGCGCTTGGAGCGTCGGTAACGTTCACTTTGGTCGTTTAAACAACGCAGTCAACTATGTCACTCCCTCCTTCTCTGGTCTAACTCTGCACGCCACTTACTCTAACGGTACAGCAGCAGATGACAACAAATGGTCTGACAATGCTCACTACTACGGTGTTGGCGCAAAATATACAGCTCATAACGTTGATGCAAGCATTATTTTTGAAGCTAAAGATAACAAAGGCGTAGCATTACTGGAAGAAAAGCAGAAGGCTCTCTATCACATTACGGCAGGAGGCACATACAACTTCAACGGAGTCAAACCCGGAGTGATTTACCAGTACGCTACACAAGAAGACTATTACCATCAGCATGCATTCGGCCTTTCTGTAACAGCCCCTCTGGCTGGTGGTTCAGCTAAATTGGGCGCCAAGTACCTTCTTCGCAAATACGACAGCCATTATGTCGATCTTGCTTCCCTCTCTGAAAAGAAGGCAAGCGTTTGGACTGTTGGAGCAGGTTATGAATATCCATTCAGCAAACGCACCAACCTTTGGACATACGCAGGTTATGCCGATGGAGCTAAAGGCTGGAAAAACGAAGCTGATGTAAATTACAACGGTTGGCAGGTAGGCTTAGGTCTTCTCCATAAGTTCTAAGTTATTCATTGTCAGAGCTATTGGCGCGAAAGAAAATCCATTTCTTTCGCGCTTTTTCGATACCCGACTACTGCGAAGATAAAAAGGCCTCCCGAAGGAGGCCGATGACTAATCAGAGATCAGGTCAGATTAGAAAGCGTGGCGAAGGCCAAGGTAAACCTGGTAGCCGTTGTAAGCAACGTCTTCGACTTCCTTCCATTCTTTACCGGAGTCAGCGTAGCCGGCATAAGCCTTAACAGCTGTTCTCTTGGAGAGTGGGTATTCGTAGGCCGCACCAATCGTCCATGCACGAACGTCGCCGTCAACCGTAACCTCGTTGGCACCAACCTTCTTAGCATTGTCCTTACCGAATACGTAACGGCCACCAAAGATGGCTTTGCCGCCGCCTAACTGAGCCGTGGCAGAAAGGCCGAACATATGGGTTCTACGACCATTGTCCTGGTGAGCGAACTGATATGCGAACATCGGAGTCCAAGAACCCAGGTTGTACTCGAAACCATAGTTGATGACATAAATAGCTTTCTTCTTAGCTGTGGCAGCTTTGAAGACATTGTCTTTAACTGCAGCCCAATTGGTGTTGCCAAGAGCCTTCCACTGTGTTTCGGTGTAAACATCAGATACTAATTGAGCGTCAGTTGCAGAACCTTTGTTATCGGCTGCTTCAAAAATCAAGCTAGATCTGATGGCATTAGCCTGATACTTAACACCGATACCATAATAGTGGTTGTTGTCCGACCATTTTTCGGAATCGCTGGTCAGGCCGTTGGAGTACATAACGTGACCGCTGAAGCCGTCAAATACTGGGGTGGCATAAGACAGAACATTGTCCATACGGCTGAAGTTATTAGCAATTGCACTCTGCCAAGAAGAAGCACCGTAGGAAGTACCGAAAGCCCAACCTGTCAGGATAGCCTGAGTCTGAGCGAAGGAAAGAGCACCTGTACGGCCGAAACCGAAGGAGCCGAAGCCGCCCTTAACATAAAGGAAAGATTCACGGCTGAAGGCTTTTCCGGATGTAGCTTCATTGCCGTTGTCAGCGTTGAAACCCTGTTCAAGAACAAAGCCTGCGCTGTAACCATTGCCGAGATCTTCAACACCCTTGATGCCCCAGCGGGAGCCCTGGCCGAAACCGGAGTTCAGTTCGACTTTGTTGTCGCCGTGTTTAGCTTTCTGGACGATCACGCCTTCTTCGATGATACCGTAGAGAGTGACGTTAGAAGCAGCAAAAGCCAGAGAGGAGAATGCGCCAAGAACGCCCATGGCGATAAGTGTTTTTTTCATTTGAGTAGTACTCCAATTGAAGTTATAAAACTTGCAGAAAGTTCAAATTCCTAGCAACAATCGAAGTTCAAATGAAAAAAGCCTCCCGAAGGAGGCCGAAATTCAAACTAATCTATTTAGATGATTAGAATTTGTGGACCAGGCCAGTGCCAACAGACCAGCCGTTGAATTTACCGTTTTCGACATCTTTGTAGAGCTTAGCTCCATCTGAGTAGCCGGCAAAGCCGTAGAAGTAGGTGCGTTTGCTCAAAGGATATGTGTAACCAGCATCAATATTCCATGCTCTGTATTTCGTATCAGCGTCGAGGGTCTTAGCGACATTTTTGGCATCTCCATCGAGTTTACCAAGTAAATAACGAGCACCCAGTTTAGCCGTACCACCTGCTAAAGGAGCAGATGCACTCAGACCAAAAGCGTGCTGAGAGTACATTTCGGACTCCCAAGCATACTGATAAATGCCCATGGCAGTAACAACTCCGAAATTATACGTGCCGCCGGCAGTCACGCTGTAAGCTGTTTTCCGATCTTTAAACTCGGCTGTCCTCTTGTCCATAGCTGTAAGGTCATCGCCTTTGATTAAGTCAAGACCCAGAGTCTTTAAGTAAGTATTGAGTCCTGTGCCGAGTTTCTTTTCACCGCCAGTGCCTTTCCCGTCAAGAGCTTCGAAGATTAAGGCTGCAGTAGCAGCTTTGTCAGCATACTTCAGACCTAAGCCGTAATAATGTCTATTGTCAGACCATTTGTTTGCATCGTCCTCAGTACCGTTAGAGTACATAGCATGAACGGTGAAACCGCCAAAAGAAGGGGATACGTATGCAATTGCATTATTCACACGGCTGTTGGTCTTACCGAAACTTGTCCAGCTTCCCTGATCCTCGTAGGATGTGCCAAAAGCCCAGCCAGTAAGGATAGTATAGGAACCAGCGCCACTTGCGAGGGAACCGAAGCGACCAACACCTACCTGGCCGAAGCCACCGTCTACATAAAGACGTGTTTCACGACCAAAGCTCTTTCCTGCAGAATCAGAAGCGGTATCTGCACCTGTATCGCTATCAAAACCTTGTTCCAGCTGGAAGCCTACAGCATATCCATTCCCAAGGTCCTCAACACCCTTAATACCCCAACGAGAGCCAGAGTCGAAACCGCTCTTCATTTGAACTTTAGTTGTGTTGTGCTTAACTTTAGAAACTACGGCGCCAGCGTCGATAACACCGTAAAGGGTAACGTTAGAAGCAGCAAATGCAACGCCAGAAGCGGCCATGACTGCAACAGCGATAAGTGTTTTTTTCATTTGAGTAGTACTCAATTGAAGTTATAAAACTTGCAGAAAGTTCAAATTCCTAGCAAGTCAAACCAACAGAGGCGCCCACAAAGTGTTCTCAAGACAAAAAGTAATTAAAATTAGTTGTACATACAATGAGAGTACGAGAATGGCAAAGTTGAACACTCTAACAATCCGTATTTCGGATTTTGATTTAAAACTCCTGAATTTACTTGCAGAGGAAGAGCAACAGACAAAACCAACATTGTGCTATCTGCTATAAGACAACGGTTCGAAGAATCTTTAGCAGATAAGAACGTCATCCGGCTCTCTGAGAACGACTTTAATGAAGTTTTAAAAGTTTTCGAATCAGAAATGACGCCAGAGGAAAAAATCGGAAGAGAAAATTTAGCTAAGGCCAAGATATGGGATTGAAATGAAGTTTTAAAGCCCGTCCCTCTCCATAGAACATAGAGAATTGCTGAACTCCTTCGATTGCCAGTCAAATGTAATAAACGATTGGTTAAAGAAACATGCAATGAAAAATCAACTTGCTGGAGTTTCTCGTACTTATCTAGTTTTTGACGATAACAACTTTTAGCTGGCTATTTTTCCGTTCGCGTAGGAGTGATTGATCATTCTGTTTTAACGGCCGCCTTCAAAGGAACTTACCTGACCCTCTTCCTATCCTGCTGTTAGGGCGCCTCGGTGTGGACGTTAAATACCAAGGGCTCGGATTGGCAAAAGCTATGGTCCACAAGACCATAAGTTTAGGATATGAAGTTGCCAATGTTGCCAGTTGTTGGGGAGTAGTTGTTGAGCCTTTAACTGAAAGTCTTGCTCCCTTTATTTAAAGTTGGGATTCATTAAAACAAAGCAGAACGGCCCTTGTTAATCTTTAGGCTCCAGGATAAAAACGGCAACCCAACGATTTTCCCAAGATAATGTAGAAAGGCCTCCCGAAGGAGGCCTGGTCATTAACTTAACTTCTTCTCAAATTAGAAGGAGTGTCGCATACCGAGGTAAACCTGGTAGCCATTGTAGCCAACAGCTTCTACGTTCTTCCATTCTTTTCCAGAATCAGCATATCCGGCAAAAGCCTTCAATGCGGTGCGCTTGCTGAGCGGATAGACATAAGCAGCGCCAATGTTCCAAGCACGAACGTCACCGTCAACACTCAGCTCGCTAGCTCCGACCTTTGTTGCCTTGTCTTTACCGAAGAGGTAGCGTGCGCCGATCATCACGTTGCCGCCGGCAACATCAGCCTTAGCAGAAAGACCGAACATATGTGTTCTACGACCCTGGTTCTGATGAGCAAACTGGTAAGCAAACATCGGTGTCCAAGAACCGAGGTTGTATTCGAAACCGTAGTTGATTACGTAGAGAGCTTTCTTCTTAGCGGTACCGGCCTTAACGACATCGTCCTTAACGGTGGACCAAGCTGGTGTCTGCTTGAGAGCATTCCACTGATTTTCGGTAAGTACATCGGAAACCAATGTATCAGCTGTTGCAGTACCCTTGTTATCAGCAGCCTCAAAAATCAAGCTAGATCTGATGGCGTTGGCCTGGTATTTGACACCAATACCATAGTAGTGGTTGTTGTCAGACCATTTTTCAGAGTCGCCTGTTAAGCCGTTGGAATACATTGCGTGGACGCTGAATCCATCGAATACGGGAGTTGCGTAGGAAACAACATTATCCATACGGCTAAAGTTATTACCGATCGCGCTAGTCCAGGATGAAAGACCATAGCCAGTGCCGAAAGCCCAACCTGTCAGAATGGCGTTAGATTGTGCGAAGGACAGGGCGCCTGTGCGGCCAAAACCGAGCTTACCAAAGCCACCGTTAACATACATAAATGCTTCACGGCTGAAAGCCTTACCGGAAGTTGCTTCATCGCCACTGTCAACATTGAAGCCTTGTTCCAAAATGAAACCTACCGAGTATCCGTTTCCAAGATCTTCAGTACCTTTAATTCCCCAGCGGGAACCCTGGTCAAAACCGGAACGAAGATCAACCGTTGTATCTCCGTGTTTAGCTTTCTCAAGAACAACGCCTTCTTCGATGACGCCATAAAGGGTAACGTTAGAAGCAGCAAATGCAATGCCGGAAGCAGCCATCACAGCAACAGCGATAAGTGTTTTTTTCATTTGAGTAATACTCCAATTGAAGTTATAAAACTTGCAGAAAGTTCAAATTCCTAGCAAGCCTTCCTACTCAAACGAAGGCTGTCCTCATCGACCCTGTATTCTCTACCCTAATCCTCCAAAATACCTTGTCAAAAAAGCCACTGCCAGTGGAACAGTAAAGGAAGAAACAACTGTCGTAATGATCATTGCATTCGCGATAACAGCCTCAGCAGCATGAAATTGTCGGCACATTAAGTAAACATTAACACCCATAGGAAGGCAGCCTAAAAATACAATCGCCGTCGTCTCAACCGGCCCTAATCCGATTAACAATGCTAAAGAGAATATGAGCGTAGGATGAATGAATAATTTAATGGAGCTCAATACAACGCTCTTTCCTAACCCTTGGCCTATTCCGTATTCGGACAACCCCATCCCCACCACAATCAGGCTCAGTGCAGTTGCTGAGTTGCCTATTAGACGGACAGGCTCGTCAATCACATAGGGGATGCTTAATCCAGTAAAGCTCCAGGCAAAAAAGAACCCCGCAAAAAATGGCAATAATCAAGGGATTTTTGAAAACTGACGCTAGAGTTTTCAAAAAAGAGCGGATTGTAAGATGTCCCGACTGAAGAGAGAATTCAACGGCAATCGAAACCAAGGTCCACAACACCAAGGCGTTTAAAGACAATACCGCAGATACCGAAGGAGCGACTTTTTCTCCAAGCATCGCAATGGCTAGAGGGAGACCAAGAAGTCCGTTATTGGAGAAGACACATCCGGTACCGAAAATTGCAGTTTCTACCGGCTTCATTTTCAAAAGATATCCGGATACAAATCGTCCGATAAAAAACAGAATGAAGCAGGCTCCGAAAAATGCGATCAACAGCCTTAGATCTGCATGGCTTTCTGTTAACGCAAGGTTAGACAGAAGACGGAACAACATCGCCGGAAGAGCAATATTAAAAGCAAACTTTGAAAGAACTGTGCTGGCGGTTTTATTAAATCAAACCAGCGCGATAATGCGAACCCCAAGAATATGAGCAGAAAAAGCGGCGAACTTTTTCCAAATTGAAGTAAAAATTGCGTAAATAAAGTTTGTTCCATGGGTGAGGTCTTAATAATTAATTTTCTTTCATCTTACGCCTACAGCCTTTAGCAGAGCCTATTCCTCAGACTTTTTCTTAACGATCTCAATCATCCGATTCTTTTTATTTTTAACAATCGTTCTGGGCTGCATTAATTTGTTGAACTTTTTCTCTTGCCGAAACGATCCGATTTCTTTTGTTTGATTTGTTCGAAAACGTAACACCTCTTCATCTGAATTTACGTTCATTTACTCTTAATTTTGTTCATCCGATTTCATTAAGTAGCCCTTAATTCAAATAGTTAAAGATCTAAACCAAGCTAAACTTTATCTACCAAGGATTTATTTGATGCTTCGTATTTCAATGAAAAACGGCCCGCTGCCGTCACTTTCGCTTTGTCGCCGGCTCTTTAGTCCAGACCTCTCCGATTGCTCCGATAACCTCCGCTCAGGCTCAGCAGGCGCAGCTGCCTGATTTCACCAAGCTTGTGGAAGACAACGGTAAAGCAGTCGTGAGCATTCAGGTTACTCAAAAGCCGCAGTGCGTAAAAATGCTAACCCTTTCAAAGGAATGCCCAAAGACAAGCTCGATGAGCTCCGTCGTTTCGGATTCCCGTTCCCCTTCCCCGGACCGGATGGTTTTGAAGGTCGTATGCCCGAACGCAAAGGCCAAGGCTCCGGCTTCATTATTAGCCCGGACGGTCTGATTCTTACTAACCATCACGTTGTTGACGGTGCTGATGAAATCAAGGTCCATCTGACTGATGATCGTGAGTTCAATGCCAAAGTTATCGGCAGCGATGCCAAAACAGACGTTGCTGTCATCAAGATCGATGGAAAAGACCTTCCCTGCGTTAAGCTCGGCAACTCCAAAGACGTCAAAGTGGGCGAGTGGGTTGCTGCTATCGGCGCCCCCTTTGGTTTGGAGAACACAGTAACGAGCGGTATCGTCTCTGCTAAGAGCCGGAACCTCCCAAGCGATCAGTTTGTCCCGTTCATTCAGACTGACGCCGCCGTCAACCCGGGCAACTCCGGCGGTCCTCTTTTCAATATGAAGGGAGAAGTGATCGGCATTAACTCTCAGATCTTCTCTACTTCCGGCGGCTTTATGGGCTTGTCCTTCGCCGTTCCTATCGATCTGGCGCTCCAGATTAAAGACGAACTCGTCAAACACGGGAAAGTCAACCGCGGCCGTTTGGGTGTCATGATCCAAACCATGAGTCCGGAATTGGCTAAATCTTTCGGCCTCGAGAAAAACAAAGGTGCTTTAATCGCTCAGATCCAAAAAGACTCCGCAGCTGAAAAAGCCGGTCTTCAGGAAGGAGATATCGTCATCCTCTTCGACGGAAAGAGCATTGATAATGCTGCAGACCTCTCTCGTGCAGTCGCTTCTGCTCGCCCGGATACCGAGCACAAGGTAAAAGTTCTTCGTGAAGGCAAAGAAGCTGAAGTAAAGGTCAAACTTGACGCAGCTGCCGATACTTCAGTTGCTAAGGGCAAAGCCGCTGAAGAAGCTCGCGGTCGTTTAGGCGTAACCGTCCGCGGTTTGAATGACGAAGAGAAGAAAAAATACGGTGACGGTCTCGTTGTCGTCGAATCTCATGGTCCTGCTTCCGAGGCCGGAATCAAAGAAGGTGATGTCCTCTTATCCGTAGGCGGCAAGAAGATTCGCTCCTTCGAACAGTTCAAAGATGCTGTGAATGCTGCTGACAAGACACTAGCTCTTCAAGTTGCTCGTGACGGAAGCAGAACATTCCTGGCCGTAAAACTTGATCCGAAAGACAAAAAAGAAGAGAAGAAATAATCTTTTGATTTAATTCATCTAAGCTCGGCTTCCGCAACAGCGGTTGTCGAGCTTTTTGTTTTAGGATTTCTTGGAACGAGACTATTTTGTTCGGTAGTCACAATTAATTATGTGAAAAAGACCACAAAATCACCGCAACAATGCGGTATAGGATTGGTCAAAAATAGGTATCAATCATTAGATTTATACTTAAAATCAATAAGTACAGTAAAAATCCCTATAAGAAACTATTGTCTTAACTACCCTCAGTCCCTACAATGCATTTGTACGTTTTTAAAACTTAGACTCCTTTTAAGCCGAATTCGACGTCTTGATCGGAAAGCTACAAGTTTCCAAGACGAATTGAGGAACAACGCCTCCGTAATTAGGATGGAAGAATTTATGTTGGACTATTTAAGAGAAGAATTCGCCGCTTACAGTAACGAACTGATCATTATTGGCGTTTTAATTATCGCCTTTGTCAGTTTCTATTCTCGTTTCTTTCTGAAAAGCAGCAAAAAGAAAAACACAACTAACCGTTAACAGCAAGGCCGCAGAGCGCGGCCTCATTTGTATCTATGTTCTGTTTATTTTGGCACGGACGATACTAGAGTCAGCCACAATTCTGAGAAACCCGTCCAAAAAATCTGCACACCTAAACACACCAAAATAAATGAGAAAATGCGTCCGATTGCATCCGAGCCACTTGGTCCCAATATCTCGGTAATACGATCAGCGTAACGGAAGCATAACCAAACAATCAGAGCATTCGCCAAAGCTGCAGCAAAGGCTCCGATCACATTAGGAATGGTGAAATTCATTGATGTACCGATAGCTGTTGTCACGGCAATGGCGCCCGGTCCTAAAGTGAGCGGCATCGTAAACGGATAAAAAGCAAGCTTCATCCAATCCTGATCGGTTCTCGGCTTATGAGCTCCGGCAGTTGACTCAACTTCCTCCTCCCCTTCACTAGAAGAAGAAGTATTATTCAAAGCCAACCATCCGGCAGAAAAAAGAATCAGGCCGCCAGCGACTCGAAGAACTCCGAGAGAAATCCCAAAAAAGCTCAGAACAAAAGAGCCGGCGCACAGGGTCACCAGCGCCATGATCAGAAAGTAAATACATACTTTATTGGATAAGGTCATGCGCTGAGCGCGGGTTGCTCCGAGGTTATCGTCAGGAAAAACATCGCCGCCCGATAGGATTAACCACCGTCACTAAAGACGTAAAAACATAAAGAAAGGTACTCAGGAATGAGGAAAGCATTTTGTGCTTATAGTATTTGGATAAGGATGCTGAATTTTATAGCAGAACAGTATTTCCTGAGAAGCCTCTTACCCAGAAATCAGATAGAAGACAAAAACAACCAAAGAAAAAAGGACGGTCAACCCGTCCCTATCTCTCGGTGTTCATAGGACTATCTCGACTTTTTCATGGCCTCTGCCATCAAACGATTACGAACCATTCTGCAAGCGCAGATTTCAATCATTTTTCTCAAAACTTTTTTCATATCTCTCCCTCCTTGATAAGAATAATAACCTATAAACATAGTATTAACCCTAATCTATCTCAAAATGAGACTGATTAGTTTCCTGGGGATTCTAGTTATGACTGGAAATGTGAATAAGTTTTCAAGAGGCCAATTCTCCATTTGTTTTAATTCTCATCAATTTCAACTGTGAACATGTTCACACAGAAGAAATAAGCGGATAAAACAAAACCTCTTGAACGGTTAGGTCCAAGAGGTTTGTCTTTTATGGAGAGCCCGGAGGCTACCTACTTTCGCAAGAAATACAACTCACTATCATCGGCGTGGAGGCGTTTCACTGTCCTGTTCGGGATGGGAAGGAGTGGTTCCACCCTGCTATGGCCTCCGGGCTTAAAACCGGTCAATTCGGAATAATCTTTTCTACTTTCGTGACTCTCTTTACTTTCGAGTCTCTTTGATCTCTCTCTTTTCCAGATGACCTACAACGCACACCGGTCACAAGCAACACGGTTATAGGATCAAGCCTCACGAGCAATTAGTATCAGTTAGCTCAACGCCTTACAGCGCTTACACACCTGACCTATCGACGTCCTGGTCTCGGACGACTCTTGAGGGAGGTTCAACCTCCGGGAAGACTCATCTTCAGGCAAGTTTCCCGCTTAGATGCTTTCAGCGGTTATCTCTTCCGCACTTAGCTACCCGGCAATGCCACTGGCGTGACAACCGGTACACCAGAGGTGCGTCCACTCCGGTCCTCTCGTACTAGGAGCAGCCCCCGTCAATCTTCCAACGCCCACGGCAGATAGGGACCAAACTGTCTCACGACGTTTTAAACCCAGCTCACGTACCTCTTTAAATGGCGAACAGCCATACCCTTGGGACCGACTACAGCCCCAGGATGAGATGAGCCGACATCGAGGTGCCAAACACCGCCGTCGATATGAACTCTTGGGCGGTATCAGCCTGTTATCCCCAGAGTACCTTTTATCCGTTGAGCGATGGCCCTTCCATTCAGAGCCACCGGATCACTATGACCTGCTTTCGCATCTGCTCGAGTTGTTGCTCTCGCAGTCAAGCACGCTTTTGCCATTGCACTATCAGCACGATTTCCGACCGTACCTAGCGTACCTTCGTACTCCTCCGTTACCCTTTAGGAGGAGACCGCCCCAGTCAAACTGCCTACCATGCACGGTCCCAAGACAGGATCACTGTCCGTGGTTAGAACCGCAAACAAATCAGGGTGGTATTTCAAGGTCGGCTCCAAGGCCACTGGCGTGGCCTCTTCTCTGCCTCCCACCTATCCTACACAAATCGGTTCACAGTTCAATGCAAAGCAGTAAAGGTTCATGGGGTCTTTCCGTCTAGCCGCGGGTAGATTGCATCATCACAAACATTTCAACTTCACTGAGTCTCGGAGGAGACAGTGTGGCCATCGTTATGCCATTCGTGCAGGTCGGAACTTACCCGACAAGGAATTTCGCTACCTTAGGACCGTTATAGTTACGGCCGCCGTTTACTGGGACTTCGATCAAGGGCTCTCACCCCATCAATTAATCTTCCAGCACCGGGCAGGCATCACACCCTATACGTCGTCTTTCGACTTTGCAGAGTGCTGTGTTTTTAATAAACAGTCGCAAGCCACCTATTCTCTGAGACCGTTTCCCGCTCAAGGTGTCTCTCCTCTCACGGTACTACGGCACACCTTCTTCCGAAGTTACGGTGTCAATTTGCCGAGTTCCTTCTCCCGAGTTCTCTCAAGCGCCTGAGCATATTCAGCTCGCCCACCAGTGTCGGTTTGCGGTACGGTCCGCATCAGACTGGTGCTTAGAGGCTTTTCTTGGAGCACTTCCGATCACTTCGCCGCCGTGGCGGCACGTGTCTTTGGAGATGCGTCTGCGGATTTGCCTGCAGACCTCCTACGCTCAACAAGGGACTTCCAACACCCGGATGATCTTCCATGCTCCGTCCCCCCATCGCATCTGACGCAGGTTCAGGAATATTAACCTGATTCCCATCGGCTACGCCTTTCGGCCTGACCTTAGGAGCCGACTCACCCTGCTCCGATGAACGTAGAGCAGGAATCCTTGGGCTTACGGCGAGCAGGCTTTTCACCTGCTTTAACGTTACTCATGTCAGCATTCGCACTTCTGATATCTCCAGCAGTCCTCTCGAACCGCCTTCGCAGACTTACAGAACGCTCCCCTACCACGCACTGGATAACCAGCGCATCCGCGGCTTCGGTTAACAGCTTAGCCCCGTTACATCTTCCGCGCAGAAGGACTCGACCAGTGAGCTATTACGCTTTCTTTGAAGGATGGCTGCTTCTAAGCCAACTTCCTGGTTGTCACGGCCTTTCCACTTCGTTTTCCACTTAGCTGTTATTTGGGACCTTAGCCGGCGGTCTGTTGTTTCCCTTTGAGTCCGGACGTTAGCACCCGGTGCTCTGTCTCCCGTGCTTACGCTTCCAGGTATTCGGAGTTTGCCTTGGTTTGGTAAGACTCCATGTCCCCCTAGCCAAAACAGTGCTCTACCCCCTGGAGCGACACACGAGGCACTACCTCAATAGTTTTCGGGGAGAACCAGCTATCTCCAGATTTGTTTGGCCTTTCACCCCTATCCACAGCTCATCCGCTAATTTTGCAACACTAGTCGGTTCGGTCCTCCAGTGTGTGTTACCACACCTTCAACCTGGCCATGGATAGCTCATCTGGTTTCGGGTCTACACCCTGCGACTGAACGCTCATTTCGAACTCGCTTTCAGCGCCTCCCTATTCGGTTAAGCTCGCCACAGAATGTAAGTCGCTGACCCATTATGCAGGTACGCAGTCACCTCTGACGAGGCTCCTACTGTTTGTATGCATGCGGCTCAGGTTCTATTTCACTCCCCTCAGGGTTCTTTTCGCCTTTCCCTCACGGTACTGGTTCACTATCGGTCGATCACGAGTATTTAGCAGCGGAGGATGGTCCCCGTCTTCGAACAGGATTCCACGTGTCCCGCTCTACTTCTCGCTTCCTTGTACCGTACCAACTCTTTCGCCTACGGGCTATCACCCACTATAGCAGGCCTTTCCAGGACCTTTCGGCTAAAGTTCGTACTATCAAAGCTAGGCTCCTCCGGTTCGCTCGCCGCTACTGCCGGAATCTCGGTTGATTTCTTTCCTGAGGATACTTAGATGTTTCAGTTCTCCTCGTTCGCCTCCGTAACCTATGTATTCAGCTACGGATACACCTTACGGTGTGGGTTCCCCATTCAGATATCTGCGGATCAAAGCTCGTTTGCCAGCTCCCGCAGCTTTTCGCAGTGCCGCGTCTTTCTTCGCCTGTGATCGCCAAGGCATCCGCCGCATGCACTTCGCCTGATCCTATAACCCTGCCGCCTATTGCCCGGCCGGGTCACAAGCAACTCGTTCTCATGCCATATGCTTGTATGTCTTTGGCTTGAGAATCTCAAAGTTTCTCTCTTTGTAAAGATTTCTTATCACTACCCGTTCTCGCTGACTCTCATCAAATCAGCTTAAACGTTAGATTGATTATTCCGAATTGTTAAAGAACTATTGCGTCCTTAAATTTCTATCGACTTCCGATAAGAGCGGACCTCAGAACTTCTGAAAGCTATGCCTTTGCTTGAAGAGTTGATCCAGCCGCACCTTCCGGTACGGCTACCTTTTTGACTTAACATTAGTCACGGTGCTCACCGTGGTCGCCGCCTCGCTTGCGTTAGGCTAACGACTTCTGGTAAACACCACTCCATTGTTTGACGGGCGGTGTGTACAAGACCCGGGAACGTATTCACCGCGGCATGCTGATCCGCGATTACTAGCGATTCCGACTTCATGCAGTCGAGTTGCAGACTGCAATCCGGACTACGATCGGTTTTCTGGGATTGGCTCCGTCTCACGACTTCGCTGCCCTCTGTTCCGACCATTGTATGACGTGTGAAGCCCTACCCATAAGGGCCATGAGGACTTGACGTCATCCCCACCTTCCTCCGGTTTGTCACCGGCAGTCTCACTAGAGTGCCCTTTCGTAGCAACTAGTGACAAGGGTTGCGCTCGTTGCGGGACTTAACCCAACATCTCACGACACGAGCTGACGACAGCCATGCAGCACCTGTGTTCAGGCTCCTTGCGGGCACTCTCATTACAAGAGCTTCCTGACATGTCAAGGGTAGGTAAGGTTTTCGCGTTGCATCGATTAATCCACATCATCCACCGCTTGTGCGGGTCCCCGTCAATTCCTTTGAGTTTTAGTCTTGCGACCGTACTTCCCAGGCGGTTAACTTCTCGCGTTGGCTGCGTTACTGAGAATTTTACTTCCCAACAACTAGTTAACATCGTTTAGGGCGTGGACTACCAGGGTATCTAATCCTGTTTGCTCCCCACGCTTTCGTGCCTGAGCGTCAGTTATGTCCCAGGAGGCTGCCTTCGCCATCGGTGTTCTTCCACATATCTACGCATTTCACTGCTACACGTGAATTCCACCTCCCTCTGACACACTCTAGTCGAGCAGTCACATATGCCATTCCCGAGTTAAGCTCGGGGATTTCTATCTGTCTTACTCAACCGCCTGCGCACCCTTTACGCCCAGTAATTCCGATTAACGCTCGCACCCTACGTATTACCGCGGCTGCTGGCACGTAGTTAGCCGGTGCTTATTCTTAGAGTACCGTCAGCAACACCCTTTATTCGAAGGTGTCTTTTCGTTCTCTACAAAGTGGTTTACAACCCGAGGGCCTTCATCCCACACGCGGAATAGCTGGATCAGGCTTGCGCCCATTGTCCAAAATTCCCCACTGCTGCCTCCCGTAGGAGTCTGGGCCGTGTCTCAGTCCCAGTGTGGCTGGTCGTCCTCTCAGACCAGCTACTGATCGTTCTTTGGGCCGTTACCTCACCAACCGGCTAATCAGTCATCGGCCGCTCCGCTCGCGAGAGGCCTTGCGGGTCCCTCTTTCTTCCGTAGAACTCATGCGGTATTAGCCAACCTTTCGGCTGGTTGTCCCCCACGAGCGGACACGTTCCGATGTATTACTCACCCGTTCGCCACTCGTCGCCGGAGAGAAGCAAGCTTCTCTCCGCGTTACCGTTCGACTTGCATGTGTAAAGCGTTCCGCCAGCGTTCAATCTGAGCCAGGATCAAACTCTATTGTTTAATCTGTGTTGTCGCTCGAATTACTCTTGCTTGGTGTTTGACGGAGTATTTTCTACTCCTTCATCTCCAATAAGATCGAGCAATTTAAATTTGCAGTCTTCACCGCAGACTTCTTAGTGCCCGCTCTTATCGGTCGTCGATAAATTTTTAAAGATCATTTCGGCTTTCGCCGCCGCTCAGTTTCGTGAGCGAAGAATCGAAATTTTACTCGTGTAAAATTTTCTGTCAAGCGACTGAATAACTTCAAATGTAAAACTTCTCCGTTTATCGTTCTTTGCGTTGTGCACCAGCGACAGGACGTGCTTCTTAACGAAACAATTCTATGTGCGCAAGTTGGGTACGCCTTACAAATGTTTCTAATTGTTGTGTGCTTTATACAACATCAGTTTGCAGTTAATGATTCCGCATCTTTAGACGGCCACGCAAGAATAAGCATGTTGGCAAGAATAGCTGTTTGCCGAGCAGTTCATATGAATTGAACGTAGCACCAGAATAATCACCGACAGGGCAACTGCGGATAAGGGTTCAAAGGAACCGAGGATAGCTGTGATTGACGGAATAACGTACTCAGTACTTTTGAGATAACACCAGAATGCCGCAACCGTTCCGAAAGCAATTATTTGGAAATAACAAAGACAGAGGGCAAAGTCCAATGAACATCCATTGCAAAGGGATTAGTGAAGAGACAAACGCAATCGATCCGCCGACAACCATTCCCAGCCCACAACATTAGAAACTCCGACACGAGATAACGTTTTTAGGCTGTACAGTGCAA